>Ga0181414_1000242_pt1 | contig 16753 bp, 19 predicted proteins | sample 37SPOviralmetaG_FD_130139 | JGI IMG/M metagenome (GOLD analysis project Ga0181414, IMG submission 130139) | Marine viral communities from the oligotrophic San Pedro Time Series (SPOT) site, San Pedro Channel, CA, USA - 37 SPOT_SRF_2012-11-28 | ecosystem: Environmental > Aquatic > Marine > Strait... | reverse complement strand
GAGAATATGCTAATTTTGATTAGTCTACATCGCACTGGTTAAACTACCGTTAGGAGCCATCTGGAAGAAAGCTTCTACAATAGCAAAAGTAGTAGCAGATAAAGCACCTGCCATAGCAGTATGTGTAACTTCTAATGTGTTAGGACTAGAATTAGCAGCGGTGTTTAATCCAACCATACGCAGTCCATCATCCGAGAATTTTTTAAGGTCAACACTTACTAATCCTTTTGGCACATCAGTGGAAGCAGCATCAGTGGCAGAAGCGAATAAATCAAGAATATCACCAACTAACTGGTGTCTATCAACAGTTCCTTCACAATATTTTTCACCGTGTTTTGCTAGTGCTTTGAGTGTTTCTTCCGATACACGACCGACATTTAATCCATTAGTAGCAGTAGAAATATTTACATCAGACTGAGGATAATTTTTAGATCCAATAATATATTTGTAGGATGTCATGGTTCCAGTGCCATCTTGGAAACCATAAGCACCATTAGCATATTTATTAATTGCTGAATCAACGCCTTCATCACGGAAAGCAGTAACAAGTGCTTTACACGATAAAGAACGATCATTAATCTGTAAATTTTTTGTTCCGGCACCATTAGTCATAGAGTTGATGTATGTTTTACAACTATCACCAGACCACATAATTCCTTCGGATGCTACTACTTGATTATAGCTAGCATTGACATCTCCATTCATAATTTGGTATACAGGACAAAATAGTGCTGGGTCGCTAATAGTATAAGTTGGAGCATTGCCAGTAGCAGCTATTAGTGCCTGATTATTTCCTGCTAGTCTGAGGACAATATCAAGTTCTACTAAACCATTCGGAAGTGCCTTGGCATGATGATTTAAAAGTAATCCAGATTCTAATTGGATACAGAATACTTTGGAGTGAGTAGCAGTTATAGCTTCACCTAGGGAACCAGGTCTTACTTTAATAATTTTACCGTCATCAGCACCTGCATCAGCAGCTTGATTTTTGAATTCTAATTGACCGGCACCAGACTCAGCAGCATTTTTGAAAATTTTATGTAAAGGACAATTGTAAGTTTGTCTAATAGAATTATATAATCCATAGCTCGAAATCTGTTCCACGACATTTCCATTGGCTTCAATTGTAACTCTATCAAAGAAAGAACCAGCATGAGTATCGACATTACAGTTGGCAGTAGCACCAGTAACGGTGAAAGATAAATAATGTTTGGAAGATTCAAGGAAACCATTTGCTTTTACTTTAATACGAATTTCGTTACTTCCCGAAGAAGTATAGCTTGTACCATTGACGCTTGAATAACGAGCTAACATTGCTTCAGCCTGAACGGCATTAGCACTCATAAGACCATATCGCATAGATTTTGGAAGATTATCGTTAGAAATAGCAGATTGCATTACTATAATATCTAATTAGAAAAAAAAATTGAAATTTAATTAAAATAAATAAAACTTAAATTAATTATTTTCTTAAAGTATTTACTTTTATATTTTTTATTAATAATATTAAAATATTTTATATTATTATATTGTAGATGAAAATATTAGAGAATAAAAAATTAAATAATATTTCTATTACAAAACAAAGTATTGATGATACTAGTGATTTACCCTATATTCCTGCTGAACCATTACCAGCTAAATCTTTTGCTATGCTTATAGTAGCACCTGCTGGTGGTGGTAAAACTAGTTTTTGGACTAGTTTATTATTAAGTCATCCAACTAAAAAAAAACCTGATATAAATCGTGCTTATTATAGATACTTTGATAAGATTATATTATTTAGTCCAAGTAAAGATACTTTACCTATGGATAAATTAAGATTAGATGAAAGTAGAGTATTTTTAAAATATAACGATGAAGATTTATTAAAATTTATTGATGAAGAAAAAGATGGTGAAAATCTTAATAATCTTATAGTGCTAGATGATTCTATTAGGCAAATCAAAAATAATAAGGAAGTTCAAAAATTAGTATTGAATCGTAGACATTTAACTCATAATCCAGAAGAAGAACATAAAGCAGGTTTATCAGTTTTGATTACGAGTCAAAAATTTAATGCAGCTGATACATATTTAAGAAATAATATGTCCGATATAATAATCTTTAAAACTAGTGTTAAGAACGAATTAGAAGCAATTAAAAACGATCTAATGTCTGATTTAGATAAAGAATTACAAGATGAATTATTAAAAAAAGCATTTGAAAAAAAATATGGATTTCTATATATTAAAAATTATATGCCTACAAAAGATAGATATTATATAAACTTTAATAAAGTAGTATTTGAAGATGAAGATGATGATGGTGATATTGATGAAATTAAAATTGAAGATAATAAAGATTTAAAAAATAATAAAGTAAAATAAATATGGAAACTTTAATTCAAAAAGATTTAAATAATATTTTAAACAAAGAATTAAAACATTTCAAATCACACATGTTAGAAGTAGATTATGAAGAATTTAAAGATTATCCACAAGATAAGATGTTTAGTCTTTTTATTTATTCTATAATTAATAATCCAGTAGCATTAAAAAAAATAAAAAATAAAAGTATTGAAAAAGGAATAAATCAAAAAAATTTTAATGATTTTATATATATTTCTATGAAATATATGTATAAACAAGAACGAGGTTTATGGAGTTGGTATGAAGCTGATTATTTTGACATAGATATTGAAGATTGGAAAGAAACAACTTTAACTTATACAATTATATAATAAATACTTTTTGATAATTTTTTTTTTATTATATATATATATATAAATATGTGTAAGGATACTTATATTTTACGATTAACAAATACAGTAATAGGGAACGAATCTACAACATTAAACGCTGATAAAAATAAAGTTAGTATTAGATTACCGAATTATTTAAGGTCAAAAGGAAAGTGTTCGGTAAAAGTAATTAGTATACATATTGCTTTACAAAATGCCACTGCTAATCGTGTTGTTGCTAATGGAGTAAATATAATTGCTATTCGATCAAATATTCTACAATTAGGACATAGTAACGAAAATAATGCCTCTAATACAATATTAGGTTCTGCTATAATTCCTGCTGATACTACAAGGGCAGTGTCAGTAGATACTAGTGATGCCTTAAATTTTACATGTGGAGGTTTACCAGATGTAATAGAATTGGAGCGTATGTGTTATAATCATGCTGGCACTTTTAATTTAATAGCTGCTAATAATTATACAACAGCAGTGGTTCCTTTTCAAGTTACTTTACAAATTACTTTTGATGAAGATGATAAAAATATGTAATTCATAATACTTTTATAATTTTTTTTTATAATATATATTATATTAATATGAGTAGTAATAAAGAACAAGAAGAATTGGAAGATTTTATTAATTTAGAAAACGATAAATTATTAAAAATTCAACAAGGATTAAGAGTAAATCAAAGAGTTAAATTATTACCAAAAATTAGAAATATTAGATTTTTATTAAATTTATTAAGAACTGAATATTCAGGACTTTCCAAAAAACAAAAAAAAGATTTAGAAGATGATATTTCAAAAGGAACAGAAGCAATTAAAAAAATGTCTAGAAGTGAAAAAATCAGAGAAGCACTAAATGTTGCTATTACTAGTAAGATAAAACCAAATAGGGAAACTATACCAGAAGAAATTAGACAAAAAGCACTTTTAGTTAAAGCGTCCGGTGAATTTGAAAAAGATCAAGATAAACAACGAGTCAATGATTTCCTAGAAGAAAACGGTTCTGATTATCGAATTTCAGATAAAGTAGATTCTACAACAGAAGGATTAGTCGTAGAAAACATGAATGACCCTACTGATGTTAAAGTAGCTTTTAGAGGAAGTAAGATGAATAACGCTGGTGATTGGGCGTCTAATGCTAAATTTGCTGTTGGTTTAGAACAATCAAATATCGCTGGGGAAGAAAACAGAGTCGGACAAGCAAGGCAACTAGTAAGGGATGTAAAAACTGCTTACGGTCAAAATCCTAATGAGATTATCGGACATAGTAGAGGTTCAGCACTAGGAATTTTAATTGGTGACGCAGAGGGAATTAATACAACAAATTTTAATCCTTTTCTAGGTAGAAATATTACTATGGCTGGTGAAACTACGGCAGAACATAATATTTGGAGAACTACTGACGATATTGCCAGTTTAGGATTAGGATTTAAATATAATCAAAATAATTTTAAAGTAAATTCTGTTAATCCATTAAAGAAAAATACTAATAAACCTATTGGAACTCATAAATTAGAAAACTTTACAGAAAATAGAAATAGAGCATTTGAAGATGACCCTAATTTATTAGATAATTTATTAAAAAGAACTATAAATAAATCTGCCACTAAATATGCTGAAACTGAAAATGTATTAAAAGCATTAAGTGTAAAAGAAAAAGTAAAATTTGTAGATAGACATCCAGATAAATTTAATACAGAAGCAAAAACAAAAGCTAATAATAATCCACAAGATCAAATCGGTCATAGTTTAGATAATCCTCAATTATATCAAAATCAAACTAGTATACAAGCAAAACCATCAGTTCAATTGGAAAGGTCTTCTGGTGGTGGTTTATTTCCTCCACAATCAGATGTAGAAGCAGAAAAAATAAAAGCAAGACAAAAATTTAAAGCACCAGAACAATCAACATCTAGATTTAGTTATAGTGAGGATATTGGTCCATCTAGTGAACCAAAAGTAGATGCTATGATACAAGAAACAACTGCTAATCAAGATTTAATTAATCAGTTTAAAGCAGATTTAGGTTTAAGTTCTGATGAAAAAAGTAAAAGTGATATTAAACAAAAATTAAATGTAAAAGAAAAATTTAAAGCAAATTTACAAGATTTTTTAAATCAACAACAAGAAGAACGAGATATTGATGCCAGAGGAATTGAAAAAATGCGACAACAAAAAGAATTAAATAAAAAAAGATTCGCAGAAGAACAAGCAAAAGCATCAGTTCCAAGTCAAGATGATATATTACAAAAACAATTGGAAAGTATTAATAAACAATTAAAAGATACAACTAAAAAGATGAATAAATTAAATCTTAAAAAACAAAGAGGTGAAACAATAGACGAGAACGAATTAGCAGAATTAAGTGATTCTATTGATGATTTCAGAATTGCTAGAAAAGATTTACAAGAACAAATGACTAGTGAAATTGCTGACCCTTCTTTAACTGATTACGCAAAAGAAGTATTTCCTGAGGGTTTAACTAATGGTAAATTAAATTCAAATATAAAAGCAAATGGTAAATTACATAATATATGGAGAAAAATTGGAGGAAAAATTACTGATGAAGAACAGCAACACTTAGATTCTAATAAAGCAAACGATGATGAAGTTCATAATTTTCAAGAATTAGATGATAGTGATATTAGTGATTTACAAAATGCCGATACTGTAAAACGAGGTCAAAAAATAGATGATTTACATCAAGATGTTATGGATGATATTAAAAGTGTTGATGAAAAATTATCTATTCCAAACGAAACTGGTGGTGAAAACACTTTAACAGGAGCTTTTAAACAAGGATTAAGTCCTATCGCATTATCAATTGGATTAATTAGTGGTGGATTAACGGATCATGCATTAAATACAGTTTTGCCAAAAGATACAAATCAAGATTTAAAAAGTAGTTTAAGTGGAGGTATTAGTGGAGGTATAGGAGAAACTGCTTCTATGATTCTAGGAAGTGGTGCTACATCAACCTTAGGGGCAATTGGTTCAAGTGGAGGTTTAGTTTTAGCACCAGCTATTTTATCCGGTGCTGCTGGGGCAGAAGTAGGGAAACTAACAGCAGAAGGATTAAAAAAAGCTGGGGCAGATGATTTTGAAATTTCTTCTGGTGCCGGATTAGCAAGTGGGGCTACAACTGGTGGACTAGGTTATGGTCTAACAGCTGCTATTGGTTCTACTGGTTTATTAGGAGCAGAAGCTGGAGCCCCTTTTGATATTGAAACTTTTGGTTTAGCTTCTGTTGGAGGTGCTGTCCTAGGTGGAACTATAGGGGCAAGTTCTTATCTAGGTTCAGAAGAATATAAAGGTTTAGATTCAGCATTCAAAAAATCTGGTGCTAGTGATTTAGGAGCAAGTGTAGGAAGTGGTGCTTTAACAGGTGCTACTTTCGGTGCAGGTCTAGGCACTCTTTTTGGAGGACCAGCTGGAACGGTCGCTGGTGGGGCAATCGGTGCTGGTATAGGTTCAACAGTAGCATTAGCTAATTATGGATTTCATAAATTATTTTAAACCAAATAAAAACAAATTAATTTTTATATAATTAAAATTATTTAGAAAAAAATTTCTTGTATATAATATAGGAATTATGCCATCACTTTTATATAATAAATATACTGGTGGCAAATATATTAATAAAGAAGATATGTTGACTCAAAGGAAAAAAAAAGATAATGAAAAAAATAAAATAAGATATTGGAGAAAAAAATATAAATATGATTTAAAATTTAGTGATTATGAAGACTTTAATAAAAACGCACATTTAATAAAACATATTTATGATATTCATGACTTTTTTATAAATTGGAATCCTAACAATCAAATTAAAAAAGAAGATTTAGGAATATATATAATTAAACATAATCATATGAAAAACGCTTATCATATACAAGATTATATTAAAACTTTAAAAAAAATAAATACAGAAGAAAATATTCAAGATAATTTAGTCAATGACAAATATGTCATAGAATTTTCATAAAAAATTTTTACTTTATTAAAATTTATTTTTTGATAAAACTTTTTTTAAAAAAGTTTAAAGTTTAAAGTTTAAAGTTTATAATCTTCAAATATTTGTTTAAATATATATTCTCTATGTTGTAAACAAGAATCTAACGAAATAAAAGATTTTGTTTCATAATTTTTTAATTTAAAAGTATATCCATTTTTTTTTGTATATTTTATACAACTTGGTAAACCTGATATATTTATTTTATAATAAAGTGATTTTAAAGTATTTTTAATAGCACTCATAATTTGTAAATTACTTATGTCATTGTTTTCTTTATTATTATCAATGTGATCGATTATTAATCCTGTTGATGAATCATAATTTAAATATTTTTTTCCAACTAAATGGTGAATTAAACATGTATCTTTTTTTTCAGTAAAAATATTTTTAATAGTAAATCTTCTATAACCATATTTATCTAATCTAGCTTTACAAAATTTTTTTCTTTTCAAACTATATACTTTTCCATCTGGATAAATTAGATGATAAGGATATTGTGGTAATATTAAATTTTGAATATCTGGTGTAATAATCATATATATATTTATAATAGAAAAAAATTTCTTAATTTAAACTTAAAAAATTAAATTTAATAAAGTATGAATTAATTTAATTAATTATATATATCATAAAGAACTTGAACTTCTTCACCGTCATACATTTTATTATCAACATATAATAAAACTACTTTAACAATTGGGAATTCTTCATCTAATTCATGAATAATTAGATTTTCTACATAACCATCTTCAATCTCCTCTATCATACTATTTCTATCCTCAATAATCCAAGAATCACAATCAGAATATTCTAATTCTCCTTCTTCGTTTTCAATATAATAACAAATTTCAAATCTAGGATATTCTGGAATATAATAATTCTCAATTAAATTTTTATCAAAGGTAATATTAATTTCTGTTGTTGGTGTATCACGAGCCATATTTATTGTTTAATTCAATATATTTCAAAAATCAATTTTAAAAAATTTTTAATATTTTTTCATAAATAACAAACTAATAACTAGGTGTAAAAAAATTAATTAACTATATTAAAAATAAATAATATATTAAAGTATATATGGATAATCTAATTATGATGAACGATATAAAAGATAAAGACAAGGAAATAAAAGAATTAAAAAGTATTATATTGGAATTATATACGATCATAAAAGCAGCGGAAGATGAAGATAATATAAAAATAATTAATTTAACCTATGGAACAATTACAATATTATTAAAACAAATATTAGATTTAGAATAATTTAAATATTAGTAGATAATAAAAATTTAAACAAAATTTAAAATATTTTTTTAAAATTGATTTTTGTTTTTTTTTAAATAACACACACAACAAACTAATATGGGACATCTTTGGTATAAACAATTAGAAGATATTATTAGTTTTTATGACTGTGATGAAGATGAAACTGATATTCAACGAGAAAATAGATTATTAGAAGCAAATGACAGATATTATAAATCAGTTTATAATAAAAAAATTGTTATGAAGGAATTAGAAAAAAAAATTGAAAAAGTAATTAATTAAATTAATTCATACTTTATTAAATTTTAATTTTTTTATTAGTAGATATAATTTTTAAAAAATATTAAAAATTTTTTAAAATTGATTTTTTTTTATTATGAAGTAAGACAATATGCCTATTCAAGTAAATAATAAAAATTTAATAAGCAATAATCTTGAAATAATTAAAAAAAATAATATTTTTGATAAAGATATTTTAGAAAATATTGAAAAATATATAAATAAACAAAAATTATTATTAGAAAATTGTATTATTATTTTACAAAATTTACATAATAAAAGAATATTAAAAAGTTGGTTTTATGACTGTGGTGATAATTTTACTAAATTTAGATATGACTGTTTTATAAGTCTATGTAAAATAGATAAAAAAAAAATAGTAGATATTGCAGCAAAACCATATATAGATATTATTAAAAATATAAAAATCAGAATTCCAAATGTAGAAGGAACTTTTGAAACTTATATAAGAAGTGATTTATATGATTTTCATGAAGACGATACATATTATGAAATATTCCAATGTAGTAACTTAACTTATTATAAAAAATATTTAATAAGTGAAATAAGAGACTTTATTGAAAGAAATTTACAAAAAATTTGTTCTTATTATCAATTAACAAGTGAATGTGAATATTTGGATAAAATAGAATTTTTATATATAAGATTTAAACCAAATAGTTTTTGTTGTGGAGGTTATGCAGAATATGATGATAATTATGTTATAGGAACAACAAATAAAAGTATAGATAATATTTTAAAAAAAAACCAAAAAAATATATTAAAAAAAGAAATTGAAGAATTAAAAAAAAAACTTGAAAATATTGAAGATAGTAATAATAGTAGTGATAGTGATTTATTTTAATTAAATTTAATTTTTAATATTTATAAATTTAATTTTTTATATAATTAAAATATTTAGAGATTTATTTTCTTATTATAATATATATGATAAATAATTCTCAAAAAAAAATGTTTGAAAATAATATGACTTCTGAATCTTCAAAAAATATTATAACGGAAAATTTAGATAAAGAATTTAAGAACGATTCAACATATCAATCGTTATTTAATAGTATACCTACTCCACCATTCAAGTTAGGCAATATAGAAAATACTTATGAATTAGCTAAAACATTCTATCCTATATTTTTTAAGGAAGTTAAATATTGTAACGAAAATTGGATCGTTTTAAATAAATCTACAAATTTATGGAATACAGTAAAAAAACCAAATATTTATATTTATTCAAAATTAATATTAGGTTTAAATAATTTTAAAAAAGATTTAGATATAGAATTAAAAAAAGCACAACAAATAGATGATGAAGATTTAATTTCATGTTATAAAAAAAAATAGAAATTCATAATAAAAATTATTTAACAATAGACCATAGTGGATGGATAAATAGATTTAAAGAGAATCTAGCAGAATTTGTAAAAGATGATGAATTTGAAAGTAAATTAGATAATAATCCTTATGAGATTGTTTTTAAAAATGGAATTTATGATATTAGAACAAAAGAATTTAAAAATAAAATTTATCCAAGTAATTTCCTAAGTAAAACCTTAGACTTTGACTATGATGAAAATATTGATGAAATAAAAGTAGATTATATACATGATGAAATTACAAAAATTTGTAATATGAATAAAGAATGTAAAGATTATTATTTATCTATATTAGCTTATTCTTTATGTGGTGACCCTTCTAGATATGAAGATATTTATTGTTTAATAGGTCAATCTGCTTCTAATGGAAAAAGTAAGTTAATTGAAGCATTGATGGAAATATTACCGATTTATGTAGGAAAATCTAATGTAAAAGTATTTGAATCTACTTTTGATAAAAAACATAAATTCATGATGGATTTTACAAATTATAGAATTTTATATTTAAATGAGTTTGATGAAAAAAAACAAATAGATAGTCAAATATTTAAGGAAATAGCTGATGGTGATAAAATTTCTAATGAGGTTATGTTTGGAACAACAGAAAATTTAAAAATCAAAGCAAAACCCTTTATAACTTCTAACTATACTCCTAAGTTTGATAAACAAGACAAAGGTGTGGAAAGAAGATATAGACATTTACAATTTAATTCTGTATTTGGTGATGAAGAAGATCATAATAATTTAAAATTTAAAAAAAATAGAAATTTCAAAGAAGAAATAATAAATCGTAGAACTGAATTAATACATATTTTATTAACTTACGCTCATATAGTATATAAAAAAGGATTACCTGAATATCCAAAAGAATATGAAGAAGAAAAGAAAAGTATATTAGGGATGAATAACGAATTTGGAGATTGGTTTGATTATGCTTGTAATAATAAACAAATAATAATTAAAAAAAATCAATATGCTTCATCACATACTTTATTGAATGAATATAATAAATACGCAGATGATAATAATTTAGAAAAATTACATAAAAACAGAAATCTAGTTGATAAGATGAAACAGTTAGGATTTAAATATGATAGACAAAAGATGATAGATAGAAGAAAAGGAGCAATAGAAGGATTATACTTTAAATAAATTCAAAATTCAAAATTTTATATTTTTTTTTGTGAAATAAAGGGAAGATAGTGAAATAAGTGAAAAATCAGATTTCTTAATAGTTTCTTAATATATATTATATATATATATATATATTTAACTTTTTCACTTCACTTTTATAAAATATTTATATATATATAAATATATATATATATAGAATAGAGTTGAGAATAATATTTTCAATTGTTAAACTGGGAAATTCAGCGTTTTATTAGTAAATTTCTTAATAGGGTCTAAGAACTACTAGGAGAAAAAGTGGGAATATATAAAAGGGAAAGTGGATTTTTGATCTTATTTATATAAACTATTTAGAATTAAATTCGCAATATAATATAAGAATGTCAGAAGTAGTAGAAACCAAAGAAGATAGATATGATAGACTAATTTTTAATAATTTAATTAAAAAAATAAAAAAAAGAATTATGAAAGAAGTTGTAACTAAAATAGAAGAAATGCCTAAATGGAAACTTACTATTTATCTTAATTATAATTTACTTGGTGAGATTTCATCTATATCTAACTATAACTTGAATCAGAGTATAGATTTAATAGGTAAAAATAAATTTAAGGAAGCTATTGCTGAAAATATAGAAGATACTGTATTACAAATTGATATAACACAAATAGGAAATCCAGTAAGTATACAATTTTAAATAATAACAATTTTTTTTTTAAAATTGATTCTTATTTCCTTATATACATAAACCACTTAGATACAATTTTCGTAATATATATAAGAATGTCTGACGCATTATATAGACAAACACAAGACCCTAAATTTAGAGTTCCTTTTACAAAATTAAATAATCATAAATATTTTCTAATTTGTAAAAGTAGAATTAGTAATTCTGATATTGGTGAATTATATATTACAAAAATTACTAAAAAGTGTATTTACTATTTAGATTTTAATCAAATTAAAAGAAGGTCTACTAAGGAAGTATTCCAAGAAGATTATGATTTCTATAATTATAATTTATTTGTTTCTATTGATGGAACAGATAATAATTATAGTCCGTTTCCTATGACTTATGATAATAATACAGAACAAATATATTTTAATATTCCTATTTAACAAAATAGATTCTTATGTTGTTTCATATCATATTCTTTTTGTTGTTCTTGTGTTATTACTGGTTTGCGTTCTTGTCTTTCCTTTTTAACTTGTTGTATTGGTTTTGTTACAACATCTATCATACTATCTTTTACTTCATCTGAAATCATACTTTTCATTTTTTTTTCTTTTTCTAATTTTCTATCAGCAGCTCTTTTTTTATTTAATTCTACTAATCTTTTGCTATTCTCAATTTGTTTTTCTGTGCGATTATTTTTTGATCTCATATCAATTTTTCCTTTTTTAGTTCTATATAATTTTTTACCTAGTTCTACTTCTTGTTCCTTTATCTTATTTTCGTTCTCTATTTTTTTAAGTTGTCTTTCTGTTAATGGTTTAGGATTTTTTGTTTCAATATAACCTGTATTATCCTCGTTTGGAATCATATATATTACTTTTGTAATTTCCTTAGTTACTACTGGTGGTTTATCTGGTCTAGTTTTAGGTCTTCCAGCTGGTTTTTTTTGAATAGGATTTTTAGATACATGTTCTTCTATAATCTTTTTTTTCATATCTCTTTTCTCTCTATTTTTAGCTAGTAATTTCTCAAATGCAGCTTTTTGAGCTGGTGTTCTTTCTTTTTTTGGTTTACTTTCTTTTTTTGATTTTATTTTTACATCTTCCTCTACTATTTCATTGTTAATTTCTGATTCAATTTCAGTTTCAATATCTTCTAAAACTGGTTTAGATGGTTTTTTATTTTTTGGTTTTTTAATTACAATATCAGAATCTTTTAAATTTACTTTTACTTTCTCTTTTTTTTTAGAACTGCGTTCTACACCACCATCATAAGTAGGTTTACCTTGTAAAAGCTCATTCATATCTTCTGTATTTACTGATTCATCTGATTCATAATTTTCTTGTTCGCTCATATATAATATATTATTAAGAAAAAAAAATTATAATATAAACTAATTTATTATTAACTAGTAAATAAAGTTTTCTAATTACTACAATAAATTATACTTTTTCGAATAAATATATTTATACTAATTTTGATTTTCTATTATATCTAATAAATTATCTAATACAACACGATTAGCAGCATGTTGAATAGCACTTGTATTTTCAATTGGATGTGTATTATCTATATCTTGATTATCCGTATTAATTGGTCTATTTAAAACGGTAGATTGACTAGGAATATTATTAATTTGTTGTGGAACTGTATTTACTATACTTCTTCTAGTTGTATTATCAATATCATCTGGAACATATCTCGGATAAATATTAAATATAAAACTAATCTCATAATTGACATTATTTAATTGGAGTAGATTATCGTTTTGGTCTGTAATTCTGAAATTAATAGAATCTATTACATTGACTTGACTTACAGATATTTGTCTAAAATCACTTTGATTTAAATATATAATTCCATTACTATTTACATCTACACTTATTTTTTGAAGTGTTGTGCTATTACCTGCTCTTGTTGATAAGACATTACCAGTTGCCATACTAGACTTTACAAATATACTATGAACTGATGCCATATTACAAACAAAATCACTAGTCAAAGTAGAACCTGCTGTTATTGTTCTTTGTGTATCATCCTCATCAAAACCAATTACTTTATTAATATTAGAAATATTTAAATCAATAGTATGAGATGATGCTGTTGTATTTGTAAAAGTAATTTTATTTTTTTGCTCGTCATAAGTAGTAGTAAATATAGCACTAAAATTTGTATTAGCATTAAAAAAATCTACAACATCATCTATACTATAATCCTGTGAATCAAAAGTTAAAGTTTGATTTGTATCATAAATTAAAGTATTATTTTCTAGTTCAGAACTTATATTATAAAAACTATAGGGAACCTCGGCACTCATCATAGAAATATGAATTTCTTGATTTGGTTTTGATAAAATTGGTGCTAATAAATTTACATTGAAATCAGTATTATAACCAGTGATATTTTGAATAGCGTCTTTTGATCTTATATGTAAAACTGTTGAATTAATTGGTTGAATTAATAAATTATCCATATAGTATATTACAATAAAAAAAAAATCAAATTTAATAAGTAATTACTCTTAATAAGTATATTAAGATTTCTTAACTACTTTCAACAGTGAAAAATAAGTCATCTGGATATTGTTTATATTTATTTTGTATTTCTCTTTTTATAATTGGTAATTTTAATTTTCTACCTTTTTTAAGTTGAATTTTACTTAATTTATCTTGTCCGAATAATTGTAAATAAGCGTTTTTTTGTTTACCTGAAAAATTTACACTAGGATTTCTATAATAATCTATTAAAATATCTACATTTTGTATATCTAGTTTATCAGTAGGCACACCAACGCCTTCCGGTTCTATTGGAGCAAAAGGGTCTGGTAATTTTCCCAATTCTTCTTGTAATTTTTTTGCTTTTTCTTGTGCTGGTGTTAATTTTGGTTTAGGTTTTGGTAATGGCATTTGTTTAGCAACTTCCGGTGCGTCATCAAAATCTATTGATTCTATTGGGTCTATTCTTTCTAAATCCAAATAAATTCTTTTTGCTTGACTTACCCTTACAATTGCTTGTTGTATTCCATCTTGTGTGGCATTATATTTACTTAATATGCCGACTTTATCAGTTCCATCCAAAACATCAAAATTAGCTTCTATCATAGCTTTTGTATTATTTAATTTATTTATAGCATCATCATATTTTTTCAATTGAGCGTCAGTATCACCAGCTAATTTTTTATCAGTTCCAAGAGTTTTTAAATCTCTATTTATTCCTTTTTGAACTCTTGGTAAAAGTTCCATAATATTTCTAGCATTATCACTTAAAGTTTTACTTTCTCTTTTTTCAGCATCACTTGCTTCCCCTGATGTAATAGTAACATCTAATTTTTGTGATTTTGCGATTTCAGTTAATAGTTGAACTGGTGATATTTGTAAATCTCTAATCATCTCATTATCTATTGTTTGTAAAGGAATACTAGTATCATAAAATTTCTTCTGATTTTGATTCAATGCATTTAACCATTTATCATATTCATCTAATATTACTTTTTGTTGATTCATAATATCACGATTTTTTTCTTTTGGTAAATTCAATGTTTTATCATCTATTTTAACTATATCTGCTAATAGATTTTTTATTAGCGTTTTATACTGATTATATATACTATCCCATCCACGAGGTGCTTTTATATCAAATTTTTGATTAGTTAATGGATTTTCTAATCCCTTGCTTTCTACAATATCAGAATCAGAAGAAGTTGGTTGGTCTGGGTCTGATGGTGGTGTAATTGGTGTTAATTCTGGTTGACTTGGGTCTACTGGTTTTCTAATATCACCAGATCTTTCTTCATCAAATTCTTTTTTTCTTTCTAATCTTTCTTTTTCAAATTCTGCTTCTGCTTTTGCTTTATCTTCTGGTGATAATTTTGATAATATTTCTTTTTGTAATTCGTCTAGTGTTTTCTCAGCATCATCATCTTCTTGTTGTGATGGTGTTATAGGTTGTTGTGGTGTTATAGGTTGTGGAGGTGATAGTGGTTGAATAGGTTGCTGTGGAAATTGTTGATTAGGTATTATTCTAGGTTGTATCTGTTGAGCTATTGGAATAAATCCAGGTTGCTGTGGTCCAGCTATTTCTCTGAATAATCCCCTTGTTCTAGATGCAGAACCACCTTGTTGAATCAATGCATTTATTTGAGAAACTCTATTTTGTAAATCTAATGCTAAGGCATTCAATTCTTTTACAGAATTAATTTGATTAATATTATCTGGTAATTTTCCTAATGCCTCTGGAATTGACACATTGGCATTTTTAGCAGCATTTATAGCTAGATCAAATTGTTGTAAAACAGATTTTACTTTTTCTAATGCTTCTTTTTTCTTATTACTAGATTTTTTTTTTGGTTTTTTTTTTAATCTTATTTCATGCTTATCACTTAATATGATTTGTGCTATATTCGCATTTGTATTAATATTTTTAGACATATATATTAATATAATAAAAAAATATTTGATTATAATATATGATAATACCAACTTTATTTATTGAAGTTATATCTGATAAAGATAAAGTAAAAATAGAACAAAGGTCTGTTGAAAGACATCGTGACCTAGAATCAAAAGAAAAACAGATGAAAAATTTAAATAAAAGATTAAAAGATATGAAAAGTAAAAAAAAAATTCCAAAAAAAAAATAATTGATATATTATAACGGTCATGAGTCGTAATATTACTAATACAGGAAATAAAATTTTTGTTAATACAGTATCAGCAAGAACACCATTAGAGTTATTAACACCAGATAATACTTCTAGCACTATGACATTAAAAGGACTAACTGGATTTGGTTCAGAAGGTCAAATAATAAGAACTTCTGGAACAACATTAGGATATTCTAATGTATGTAATTTACAAAATATATTAACAACTAAATCTGGTGGAGGATTAAGATTTTATGAATATACTGAAAACGACGGAGCAGGAACCACAAATTTAATTACACTTGGTAATGCTACTGATAATCTTAAATTTATTAATAAAAATTTTAATATATTATTACCGGAACAAGCAGGAACAGTTCAATTAGCAGTATCAGTAAGTAGTCCTTTGGAAATGGCGAACGATAATATAATATTAAAACAGAGTGAATTTAACACTATACTAACAGCACAAACAACAGATTTTATACCTATATTTGACGCAGACGGAACTACATTTGAAAAAATAACAGTTGCTAATTTAAAAACTGGTATTAATCACGGCACTAATGCCCCAATATCAAATAATAGTATAACAGATAATATTGAATTAGATTTAGGAACT
>Ga0181414_1000241_pt1 | contig 16767 bp, 26 predicted proteins | sample 37SPOviralmetaG_FD_130139 | JGI IMG/M metagenome (GOLD analysis project Ga0181414, IMG submission 130139) | Marine viral communities from the oligotrophic San Pedro Time Series (SPOT) site, San Pedro Channel, CA, USA - 37 SPOT_SRF_2012-11-28 | ecosystem: Environmental > Aquatic > Marine > Strait... | reverse complement strand
TCTCAAACTCCTTGGTGATCCAGGCAGGATTCGAACCTGCGACCCACGGCTTAGAAGGCCGTTGCTCTATCCAACTGAGCTACGGAACCTAATGGTGCGTTCGGTAGGGTTTGAGCCTACGACCCCTGCCGTGTATAGTCAACGCTCTACCACTGAGCTACAAGCGCATATTTGAAGAGTTTTTGGTCAAGTACATCTGACCTCCTGTTGCATTTGTATCTGACCCTACAAACCGTTTTCCACACGCAACTCTTCAAAGGTATGTGGTTACTGAAGGTAGGGACGCTGGCTCTTTATGCTTCCTGCCAGATCGGTTCGGGTTGACCCCTGACACTTATCTTCGTTTAGTGTTTTTCTTTTTCATTTTATTACCCTGTTAATTTATGTAAGATGCTCTGTACATCACCCGACACAAGAGTAGTAAACTCTCCGCCTCGGATACTGATAACACCTGGCTTGACGACAGTTCCAGGAACGTCATAAAGAAGATCTTCAGGTGCCCCTTCTGGTTCTTCAAATACAGCGGGTCTCACAACATCTACTGAAAATACACTGTCAGCATTAATCCAAGTTGATCCAAGAATTTTACCATCTAAACCAACTCTTTCAAACTCTACAAACATATCTTTCTCCTTCTATTCTTTATCATTTGGTGGAAAATGTAATCCGCCATGCCAGAAGTCAATAGCACTTTCCGGCGCTGCTGTTCCTGTATCTGGAATAACATCAATCCAATCACTAACAAACTTATCTAGCGAGCTATTGAAATCCTCAAGAGATACCCCCGCTTTGCTGATAATCTCAAGTTTAAAATTACACTTCCATTGTTTCTCATCCTCGGACATTATTTTCTCCTAATCCATTTGACAGACCTTACAGCGCACTTTACTTGATCATATCCCTGCTGAACACATAGCGCCTGAAGTGGTCTTACAATATAAGTAAAGCACATGTGTCTTTGTAAGGTTTTATTGTGTCCACGTGGTTTTACGTCTGGTCCGCCGAAGACAGCTTCGCCCCTAGTCACGAACAGTGGGCAATAAATAGACGTAGAAGGGTTTGCCTGATTTACAATATTGGTCTCTACGCCGGGTGAGGACAATAGTACTAAAGCAGCTAAAATCATTTCATTCTCCTAAAAGGTTAGCCAATAAATAGGCGCTTCTAAACTCAAAAGTGCTCCGCCAATCATTCCTACAGCAATACCCGAAAGAAACATTAGTGGTTGCATCCACTGTGCTCGGTAAGCCCGACCAGCATCAATAGAAGAGTCAATAAGAAACTTAGGCGACACACCCCAGTCGGGAGTCATCATCTCTTCTGGTGATAATCTTCCACTCTCTAGGCATTCGAGAAGAAACTCATACATATCATCAGTACTATCAAATTTTTGAACTTTACTTTTTCTCATGATACCTCCTTATAGTCCGTAAACACCGATTACATCTTTGGCAGCATCATCAAGGATATTGCCACGAGGGAAGTTGCGAGCAGGGGACTTCCAAGAAGCAGCCTTCCAAATCAAGCCGTCCTCTTTGCTGACGAAGAACCAAACACTTCTGTGGTACTTGCCGGCATCCTGATAAACCTTGTAGTATTTACCACCTGCTTTGACTTTAACCTCTGGACGAGGTATATTCGGAAAATTGGAATCGTAGTGATTGTTGAGAAGCTCCGCACACTGGTCAAGAAAACCATTCATGTGAAACTCGACTTCAGGATTAGCAACAGCCATTTATCTCTCTCCCTTACAATCATATAATACTACGGATTGGGGATAGGTCAAGTTTTATTTTACTTTTTTTTGTTTTTTTTGCTACGCATATACAGAAATTGTTCCTTGTACAACTTCTCTTTTGTTTTTAGCAATTTCTTTTTGCTTTCGTTCAGCAATTCTCTCTGCTTCTTTGCGTGCTTTGACTTTAGCCAGAGGATGAAGACTAGAGTTCCACCAGGTAAAGCTAGGGCTAATAGAATACCAACCAGTAGAGTAAGAACCGTAATCACTCATATTATCCTCGGTACATATATTGTTCTAGGGCTATCATAGTATCTGCGGGATTATCTACATCATGATACTTACCACATTTCATAGCAATCCCAAAATCGTTTCCACCTTCGATAATCTTATCTCCAAAAAATACACAGTCTTTCGGATTTTCACGAATGTTTTTTAGAGCGTATGTCTTGTCCCACTCTTTTCTGGTTATGTCAATAGATATTTGACCCCCAAGATTAAAAACCAATCCCCACCCTTGGAATTCTTTAGCAAGCCTTTCTGCTATGCGGGCTCTTTCATTAGATTTGATATCCCACTTGACATAATCTTCACGTTGACTTAGGCTACAGTTTCTTCCAACTACCGAGAAGTTTAGCTGGCTGCCACGCCACTCTATAAAAGTACCTGTTTTAAACTTAGTATGTGATTCGGAAGCTACCTTCAATAGATACCCAATAAGATGATTCATATCGGCTTGTGAATAGTAATCTAAGAGATCTATCTTGTGGATGAGTTCTGGTTGTATAGTCCGAGTCTCATCGTCCATATCTAAATTACAATTCCATACTCTTGTTCCATTGCATGCAAAAACCTTCTCAAAAGTTTTCAATAAAAAATCTTCTGGTATTTGGTTTTCTATTTTTGACATCTCAGAACCGGTAACTAGATACTTTTTATATCCTGGTCCAAGGTCAATAATAGTTTGCATCATATCCTTAGATATTGGCTGAGTATGACCCGTAAGAGTTCCGTCCATATCAAAAATAATCGCCTTTGTCATAACATCTCTCCTGAAGAGGGGTAAATCTCCACTTCACTTAAATCAGCGGGCGGGATCATCAGATAATAAGTCAGATCAAATTCCAACTCATTATATACAAACAAATTATTTGTTAAGGAAGATTGTTGATTCATAATATTCTTATAATATGATCCTACCTGAGTATTAGGCAGGAACAAGACTGTATATACAATTACTCTTTGTCCATTTGATTCGCTATTGAATCCATCAGTTATAACACCTAGCATATCCCATTTGCTACTACGAACGTAGGTACCGATAGGTACGGCTTCTTCTGGGTATGAACCATTTTCGGATTCCATAACATCTCGAATGACATCACTAATACCCTCTAGGAGGTCTTGCTTTGTTGACATGTGTTCAGTGTATACTTGATTCTTCAGATTCAGACATTAGTTCCAGGGTCATTTCGACTGTTGCTGCCGCTTGCGCTAAGACTGTTCGGTCAGTGGTATCTAAAATACCCAATAAATCAAGAGCATTATAAAATTCTGTAGGAGTAACGCCTGGTTCGTTGGAAATTGTCTCTAAGATGCCTGCGGCACGCTCAACTAGCCTCAGTCCTTCGTCAAAAGTATCAAAATCCATTTTATACTCCTCCTTCATACATTATAACCACTGTATCGTGTGGTGTCAAGAGATTGTTCGGTATTTCTTTATCTTTTGGTAATTTGGTGGTCCTAAGGTGTCTATTGAGACAAAAAATAGGGAAAAAACAGAAAAAAACTAAAATTATAAGAATTTTTGGTCATTTTTCGCTAAAAATAGCCTTTTTTTATCTAAAATGTTGAATTATCTAATTTTTTTTACTATTTTTGTCAAAAAAGCTTGAAAAATCATAGTTTTAGACCTAACTGTCTCTCCATAGGTTATTAGCAGCGAATTTTATGACTTCTTCGGCTGATTCTTCGTTGTATCCGTAATCATCGATCAAAGTTTTGACCATTTCGTTGTATTTCCCTTGTTGTTTCTTATCTCTACTCTTAGATTTAGTTACAATTCTGGAAATATCCCTAACTGAGGCTGTTAGTTTTGTTTCTATAGCCTCTCTGAGGGGAGCATAGCTCTTCCAATCGACTGTTTCACCTCTCCGGAGCTTAGAAAACATATATGAAGTTATATCAATCCTAAAATTATCTCTAGAAGTGCCAACGATTCCAATCTGCTCCTCTATGGATGCCATGAAAGACTCATCAGGATTTATTTCTTCATTAGTCACAGAATCTTTTACTGTAGAGAGATTGACGTAAGCCTCAGCATGATCAAGATAGTTATTGAATAGCGACTCAGCTTGCTCATCATATGCAGAAACAAAAGCTTTAGTTATTTCTTTTTCCAATATACTAAGATATTCCTCGTGTAATGTTTTGCCAAGATATGCTAGATAACGATTACGATCGTCCTCTACAACAATTTGGTCTTTGACTTGTTTTATTAGCGCATCTCTAATAGAAATTGGAGTTACCATGTTTCTATCGCTATCACTCATCGCAGCATCGATAGCTTTCATAATGAACCTAGTGGATATACCTGTCATACCTTCATCTCTAGATTCCTCACGCAAGTCATTTACATCTATTTTCTTGACAGACCCTTGTTCTATAACATCTTTGCCATTGTAGATCTTCATCTTTGTCAAAGGATCAACCTTATTGGATGGATGAAGACGACTAAGGACAGCGAACATAGAGGCTACTTCTAAAGTGTGCGGCGCAATATGACCATCAAAATCTGAGAGCCCCAGAAGCTTCTCGTAAATCTTCTGCTCTTCTGAATATTCAAGACTGTAGGGAACGTTTACACGAACGATGCGGTCAAGAATCGCTTCATTTGTATTTTCTGATTTAAACTTATTCCACTCTGCTTCGTTACAGTGTGCTAAGATAACACCATCAAAATAAATCATTGGTCCCTTACCCGGAGAAGGAACTGCCTTTTCTTGGGTTGCTGTGATCATAGTATGGAGAAATTCTATTTCGTTCTTGAAGACCTCAACAAACTCTACAATGCCACGATTACCGACATTGAATGCACCATTTAAAGATAACACCCTGGGGTCATCTTCTGAGTAAAGATCTAACTTAGAAATATCCTCACTGCCAACTAGAACAGTAACATCCTGGCTATTAGCATCCATCGGAGGCACAACACCCACTCCTCGTCTACCTCTTACAGAGAATGACGATTGGGTCAAAGGCATGGACATATAATCATTGTTATATTCTTCCTTTAGCTTGTGCCGGCAAACCGGGCATAAATCACCCTCAATCTTTATGCCATAAATTTCTTCAAAGTTATCTCTCAAAGACCGAGGAATAAGATGAAGTGGCTCCTCTCGTATAGGACATCCCTCAATATGAAACATTGGCTCACATTCTTCTAGAGCAGTTTTTATACGCTCTAGGAGTGCTGATTTACCTGCCCCAACAGGTCCCAGGAGTAGGAGTACCTGACGGCTTTCCTCTCCTCTAAGGGACGCTGAACGCAGGAATCTCATAATTTTTGCTAGTGATCTTTCCATTCCAAAGAATTTTCCCTGGAAATAGTCGTAGGTGCGAACCTCTTCACCGTTGAATAATTTATTGCACCTCGTATCAGAGGTGGACATCCGTGTGATGCCATGGGAAGTAATTGCATCATAAAGTCGCTTGTGAGCTAGTTTAGTGATTCCTGGATTCTCCTCAAGTAGAGGCAGGTATTCACCAAGAGTACCTTTAAACTTAATAGATTTTTTAGTTTCCTGATGCTTGCCAACAAGCTTAAGAAATTTATCTGACTTTTTTGATTTTGACATAGTTTAAAACTCCCAAGTTTCATCTTCTATGATAGTGGTAAATTTAACACCGGCAGACCACAGTTCGTTGATGAAACTAAATACACGATTAGCTTCAGCTAAGTCTAGGTCTCTACCATCGTGCTCATGTTTCAAAACCAACGTTCCGTCTTTCTGTAGTTCTTCTACAAATACCACCGGGGCAGAATTTAGCCCTATATTCTTAATTAGATCGTCACGAATAGTTCTCCATCCTTCTGTACCAGAAACATCGGTTATTCTATGATATCCGTCTTTTCTGTTGAAGGCAAAACTAAACAAATTCAACTCATTACAAAGATCTTCATCTAAATATTTTTTGATAAACGTTTCATCGTTATGAGACTCACGAGCAATCATACACGCATCGAAACCATATTTATCTTCAATATGGCGGAATATCTTATATCCCAAATGATAAGGATTTACTCTACCAAGATGAGGTCTTATAACTTGATTATGCAGTCTTATAAAACCTAAACGATATTCAGTTGGAAGATCTAATTCTTTCATTATCTTTTCGTGGATAAGAACTGCCCACCCCTCGTTCATAACTTTAGTCTTAGCTTGCGGAATAAAATATAGAGAGTTTTGTTCCACTATATGAATAACATCTCTTTCCCAATCTTCAAGGAGCCTGTTGTGTTCCCTAATGAATGCCAGAATATTATAATCTGGTTCTAGTGGTACTTTGTTGATATTGAAATCATTATACCACCCTGTCTTATCATTCCTCATAAGCTCTTTGTAGTATTCTTTCAGATCATTGTGATTCCGCCTCTTGATGCCAGGTGTTCTGTGGACCTGATACCTGATTGCATGACAAGCATCTAAAATCTTTTCTACTTTGTCAACTCCTATATTAGGGTCTTCCATATATTTTTTGATTCGCTTGCCAGCAGACTTAAATCTGTCTATTACATTATCTGCATCTGTTTCTGCAAACATCCGATTATTCTTAAAGAAGTCACTGTGACCAACACAATGTGACATCGTAAGGAGATGAGTTGACATAGGATTCTCGGTCATCAAGTAGGCTATGCTCGGATTTGAATTTATGATCATCTCATAAGGAAGACCTTGCATCCCGAGATTATACTCAGTCTGGATTCGATCAAAAGACTTTCCAAAGGACCAGTGCCTATAATGGGTCGGCATACCGGTATAAGCCATATGACCTATCATTTCTTTATAATCGCAAATTTCATAATCTATTGGGTACCAGTCTAGACCTAGTTCTTCACCCAGTTTACATATTTTTTCATCCCACTCTTGTAGTTCTTTCATTGACCAGTCAGACATCTATTCTACCTCCAAACAGCTTCTTGAAAGATTTCCATATATCATCATGTGTCGTCAGCCTAACTTGCTTAAAGTTTTTGTCCTGTAACTTTATTACCTTCTCCCACAAGCCATCACCCTGAAAAGCATTGAAAAAAGATAGGGAGTCTCTACCAAAATCTTTAGGGTTTCCAATTTCAGTATAGCATATCATCTGGTTTATTTCTTTTAGTTGAGTGAGCAAAGAGATACTCTCTTCGTTATCTGAAGGCCAGTTCTCTCCGTCGCCGCAATAAAATGTGTAGATATTCCAATTGTTTGGGTGGTATCTTTTGTTTATTATATCTTGAACTTTCTGGAGACCAGACGATGCCATCGTGCCGCCGCCAGTGGCTCTTGTAAAGAATCTTTCTTCATCCACTTCCTGAGCCTCTGTGGTATGTGATATAAAAACTACATCTACTGAAGAGTAGCGATGATTGAGAAACTGGTATAAGAGAAAGAAGAAACTTCTAGCTAAAAACTTTTTAGATTTAGTCATAGATCCCGAGACATCCATTACAAAAAATATTACGGCTGTGGTGTTATCTTTCTGAACGGGGGCTATGTGCTTATACCTTAGGTCACTTTCATGAAAAGGGAACCTTTCATCTTCATCCGGGTTATAAACCCCAGCCTTTATGGCTGCTTTTTTTCTTCGTATTTTTTGCTTGATTGTTTCCTTCTTAGACAAGCGTGGTCGGATCCCATAAGGTCGCTTCCCTTTGCGCTTCATCTTTTCTTCAGTGATAAACTTGAATCTTTTCTTCTCAAGTTCTGGTAAGTTTAGATCAGAAAATAGATACTCTGCTAATTCCTCTAGCGACATCTCTATCTCGTATTTCTCTTCTCCAGGCTGATCGCCAGGCTTATTACCTTGGGCTTCTTGTTTCTTTCTTTTGTGACCTATCTTTTGTCCCTTAGAAACTTCTTTTCCTTGAGCCGATCCCACTCTTTTATTGTTTTCATTGTTACCATAAACAAACTGATGCTCTTTGATCCCTCTTACTGGGATTCTTATTTTCTTGTTGCCACTTTGACCAATGATGCTCTCTTCTGAGACAACATCTTTGATGCTTTCCTTTATGGCTTTTTCTATTTTATGTCGATGCCGAGAACGGTCACTTGCTGCTCGATCGGCTATTGTCTTGTGTTCTTTGAAAGTACTCATATAATAAGTAGTTTCAGACCAGAGGTTATGCTGGGGTAAGTTCTGTTAGTGCTACTTCGTGAGAGTTGCCATCTAGATCTTTGACCACAGCTAAGCCAGGTTCATTATGCCCTGAAGGTGCTGTTATCATATCCATAATATATCCCTTGTTAGAGACTCTTTCATAATCGACTTTCTCACGACCACTGGCTGTTTTCTTGACCACTTTTTCTAAAGTGTTCCAACTTACGGGCATACCCTTCTTGAAGTCTTTTTCCATACGAAAAGACTCGTCGATGTGCTTAGTTCGCTTCAATGTTTCAGTGACTATAGTTCTTAGTATTTTTTCAGTGATCTTCATTGTTAGCGTGGCTCCCCATAAAATAAAGCTGTTGTAAATAGTTTATAAAGTCTTTTATTTACTATTTGCTTTTAATTTCTATTCTATCTGATACAAAGGTTTTCCAAACAAAAGGAAAGACCCCATGAACTATCAACACACATGTACAAGTAAGGAGGATAGAAAAGTTCTTTAGAACAAACAACAAGTGACCCAAGTACGTCATTCCTTGCTCTTTGGGATGCTGCGTAAATAATCTCATGCTGGTGTTATATCCACTATCCTCATCGGAGTGGCGATAAACTCATTCCACAAAGATGTCTTCAATTCACCATTGCAATCGTTTTCCAAATCAGAGCAAAGGTTTTCTTTTTCCCCAGGATAGCCAAGTCTGTAGAGGTTTACACATTTTCTTCCGTTATCAACAGAAAATGATTTTACGTCACTGCGGAAGCCAGCACGTACATTGCCTTCAAATTCCATAATCAAATTTGATTCTTTTCTGAAGAATGGTCTCTCTGCGACGGTGTAAGAAGATATATCGAAAGGATTACCTGACTCAATTGCTCTCTGTATTCTTTCAACACCGTTTTCAGATGTGTAGTGAAGTAGCATTTTGGGGTTATTAGTTGAGCCATAGATTTGCTCAGTAAACTCATCATCTATAAGAAGGTAAGGCTCAAGGTCTCCACGGGAATAAAAGTATGCCAAACGTAGCTTGTTAATGTCGGGAAAGTACTCTCCAAACTCTTTGCGAAGTCCCCATACACGATGGTTCGCAAAATCCTCAACATGATCCATCACATTTTTATAAGTAAGGAGATCGTAGCGATCAATCTCTACATTTAGTTGGAAGTCATAAAAATCATATACTAAAGATTCTAACTCGCTGGGACCTTCGATCTTACCACCACGAATAGAATTGCCATCTTTTTGAAATTCTAGTATCTGGTTAGCAAATACTTCCCACTCAGATATAGTATGGAAAGCAGAGGCTGGCTTGATATATCCATGGACATAAAGCTTTACAGACTCATTGACAAAATTTTTCCACTTACCTCGATTCACTAGTAAGGTCCCAAGCCAGACTTTCCTGCCTTGGCAGCTTTCTTAGTGAAGGGTGCTGTATTTTTATTGCCGCCGCCACGAGCAAGGTTTATCATTTTGTTGTAGGATGATTTATAAAGCTTTTGCATCTTGCCCTGCTTGGCAGCTTCTCTTACAACACCTCTTACAATTTCTTCCAACCGGCTGAGTTTTATCTTCATGCCATTTATTGATAGTACAGGGAGCTATTCAGCCACCACCACCAACCTTTATTTGTTTGTGTTTTCAACATTGTTTGTTTCCAACTCCTTGATTTTTTTCATAACCGTCTCAGTAATCTCATCAAGCCTTTTGATGGTCTTCATTTCAGATGAAATTAGGTCCCAGAGCTTTGTTTTAGTGATCATAAGAAATCCCAAAGGAAAATAAATACGTTGTAATTAGTCTATAGTCTTGAATAAAGAACGACTAACGTGCTTAGAGATTACCTTATCTGCTTTTTTATAGTAACCAGTGCTGATTACCATAAACTCCCTTTCGCCCAGATCGCAACATAAATCAATCTCTACTTTATAGAAAGTTCGATCACCTAGTGTTGTTTCAGGAATAACTTCAAGCCGCCTAGAATCTTCAACAAGCGCCCGACCTTGTAGTTCCTCATAGAAGACTTCCATGGCTTGAAAGTGATTGACGCCAGAGACCGCAGCAGTCTTTGCTTGCATGATCCTTCTTGTGTTTCCGGCAATTTGTGCCTCCGTTCTCGTCATAGAGAAAAGAACAATGGCACTCGTCATCATAGCAATACACACAACCAGAGTAATGATAAGGGCAATACCCCGTCGTTTATTATTCAACATTGACAATCACATTCCTTGTTGGCAGCTTTATCAACCCGTTCGGTAAATTTTTATTTTTCAATCGAAGATTTGCATCAACCCAAGACTTAGTTCTTTGCACGCATATCGCTCGGGGAACGTTGTCGTCTATACAATCCCGCTCTTTGGATTTTACAACTTGACAATAGCACCGCATCTTGTTATGCAATTCCATTGCAGGTGATAAGCTAACCTCTTGAGGCAATACCTCATCAGTACCAGGAACCCACTTAGGACATTGAATATCCTCAAGATTATAGAACATTTGTCCAGGTGTAAAAAAAGCTAGAAAAAACAGCAACTTATAAACCATTGAAAAACCTCAACTTTCTTCCTCATCTTTGTTTTCACCAAAAAAACCATTGGCAATAATAAAAGTCATAGCAACACTTACAGTAAGGAAGCCGATAACACACATGCCAATACTAATGTACATCATCATACATCGTCACCAAAATTCTTCCTACGTGGTTAGGATAACCCGTATCATATTGTAACCCATATTGTTGGATTATTTTAATACTTTCTTGCAACATAATCTCACTATTCCCCGTAATAATTTGCACGAACAAACCAGAGTGTAAGTGCCGTTCTAAAAACCTCACGACCTCGTTTTCCACCTCGTGGTGGCGAAGCCCATGAAGGTCAAGTAGAGGAACCGGCATCCAGCCGCCTCACTCTTCGGGCTGCCCAAGCGCCCAACATCGCAGACCAGTACCACGAGCCTTTGCCCTGCCGGGCGGTAGTATTTTTTTGCACCCAAAAGCAGATCAACAGTATTCCGACATAAATTTTTCTCATAACTCAAAACTCCAAATTTTTTTCTAGAAATTTTTTCCAATAAGCAGGCAAAGGCAGGCAACCGCCCCCATGGTTATCTAGGTTTCCCCTTGCCGAATTTTTAGCAGCCAGTCCCGATAAGGCTGGCAGTAGCCGACAAACGCAAAATCAACTCCATCAGCATACCGCACAGTAAGTGTCTTATCCCTGTCACTAGTATCTAAAACTATTCCAAAGCGTGGGGCACCGTACCCAAGGTCCTCTACAATCAGATCACCTACTGAAAATTTACTGGAATCCCATTCTATCGTGCGGGCGGGCGAGCGGCTGGGAGGTGCTGAATCTATTGTGGGGTCCTCTCGCAAAGTACTGTCTGCACTTGACTGCTGCTTCAGCTTAGGATTCATTTAGAAGGGGCTTTCACAGCTTCAGATAGTAATGAAAGCTTGTCTGCCGACATCCAGTAGTCTTTATGAGGACCCTTTATTTTATAACGGTTATTGTCTGTGTTCTGTCCTATGACTATTCCTGTTAGATATCTAATCACATTTTGATGGTTGTGTCGGAATTCTACTAGGTCTCCTACGTTGTATGTCGTTTGGACTTTATTCATTTTTCTTTTGTGCCTTTGATCAAGCCTATGCCGCCTTGACTGCGAATCAGTTCTAGATCTTCTACAATCGTTTGGCAGTTCTTAGCTGCTGTTGTATTGCCACTGGATAATGCTTGCTTTGCCATCAATTGATATTCCTTTATAATGAGGTTGTAGTCTTTATACTTCATTATATTTTTGTACCCTTGAAACTAGCTCCATATCTTCTTCGTGGAATATGTGGGAATCCTCTGAAGATGCTAACCTTACTAGATAGTAATCGCCGGATCTTTCGTAGCCACTCGTGTGATCATATCTGTCGTTATAGCATTCAACCGTGTGGACGAGTTTTATTACCAATGCTAGACGACCCTTGAAGTACCGTAGTGAAGACTGAATGATCTTTACTAGATCTCCTTTATGATAGCTTTTGATTCTCTTGGTCCTGCTGTCGAATGAATTCTTTTAGGGGTATGAGTTCATGGAGTGGTGCGTAGAGGCTGTCACCCCACGGGAAGTGTACTAGAGCGTTGACCAGCACATTGCTAGCATCGTACTGAGAGGGCAGTTGTTCATCTGTCTCTCCATCATAGAACCCTAGTAGGATACCTACAGTAGCTTCAAATGGATACTCGTCTGGGCACCACATTACTGTATCTCCTTTTTTGAAGTCTGGTATCATACTATAATTATTTTTCCATTCACCCTAAATCTCAGAAAATTGTAGCCGTGTCATGAATGTCCTTAGCACACCCCCCAGGGGGAGTCAACCCCATGGGACTAACATTAGGGGGAGGGGGGCTGGCAGGGGCTGGCACTCCTTATAATAACATAAGCTGGCAAGGCTGTTTAGAACCAAGCACAGGCATATGCAGCTATGACTAAGCAGCTAGCAACTGCTGTTACTATTGTGTACTCCTTTATAGTTTCTTTCAATTGTTTTATATTGTTCCCGCAAAGTTTGACAGAAGTTTCTGTAACCCCCGAACATTCTCGGCTGTTAGCTTACAGCGATTACTCGCTCTCTGGTTTGGAAGTAGGGACGGCTGGCACCAGCGGCATCGGTCATCCACATACGCTGGGCACGGCAGGCTTTGGGAGCAGGTGCTTCCATATCCGTCAAGATAATAACACCGTCAAAATCCCCACGCTTATTTACATATTCGGTAGGAGCATCAAAGCAGGTCCCGCCGCTGAGTACTCGTTTCGCCGAATGGTTCTTACCCTTAGCCCATTCGTACACCAGCTTCTCATCAACCTGAGTATCGAAAGGGATGACAGTGAAGGCAGCCAACTTGGCAAGCTTATTGAGTTCACCGAAGAACTGCTCAAGCATCTCATTGCTGACACTACCGGACTGGTCAATGGCAATTGCAATCTTAGCCTGGCGCTTTACCTTCTTGCCGGGATGGATGTAGGCATACCGTCGGTTGATGCGGCGGACAGTGCTGCTCTTGCTAGCACGTTGTGAGGTCTTGATGAAGTACCTCATTACCTTCCGCCAGTCTACCTTAGTTTCTAATCGCTTTATGATTTCTTTTTTTAGGTCCCCTGAAACTGAACCCCAACCGTTGGGACTCTTGCTAGCCTCGTTGGCAGCCTCCTTCATATTCTGCTTGAGGCGTTCCTTAGCCATGGCGTTGGTAGCAGCAGCGTCTTCCCCTTCACCAGCTTCCCAGCCTTCGTGGTCATCAAGCTGTCCCGTACCTGGCTGCGGTTCACCGTCGCCATCACCCGTGTCACACTGGTCAACCATCTCATCCGTTAGATGCTGGAGATACCACTCAGCACTCTCGCCAAGCGGTAGATCTTTGAAGGGACCGACACCAGGCATGCAGGCTAGCTCAGGCAGTTCACCTTGGAGGTGGCTGTTGATAGCCAAGTCAGCAGCGATGTTCCACGTCTTGTGCTCAACGCCTTCAGGCTTACGATCGGTAACGTGTTCAAAGATCAAGTGGTAGAACTCGTGCTTGAGTACGCCCTTGATGTGCTGCTCTGACAAGCTGTCAAAGAACTCAGCATTGTAAATCATTTCAAACTGAGCAGTCTCGGGGCATACCCGAACGCCGGCAGTCTTGATGCTGCTATCCTCACGCTTCTCAATCTTACGGCTGAGAGCAGCAAAGAAAGGCTCCTCCATCAGCAGTCGATAAGCGTGGAGTTTTAGATCAAAGCTCATTACTTCTCTCCCTTACATACATATATTAGCATTGATACAGTTGTTGTCAAGTTTTATTTGTTCCCCTTAAAAACAAAACCCAGCCGAAGCTGGGTAATGTACCTGGGACTCGATTGTAAGGAAAGAGATTAGGCTCCCAGGATTTTCGAGAGGTGGCTACCTACCACGCCGTCATTGGCGGAGTGGAAGTTGATGACGTTCTGCTGAACACCACCCGTCGAGAGTACCGACCAAAGCTTCATAGCAGCTTCGGAGGGAAGGCTAACGAAGTAGTTAGCAAGGTTGTTGATGTGATCGTCGCTGATCTCTGCTTTGCAGACGTCTTCTGCTTCGAGCTTCTCGATCATAGCGCAGTGCTCGTTGAGCGACATGGCAGCCAGAGCATCGATACGCTCGCCGTTGAGGAGTTGGGGCACCGTGACGATCCGCTCGTAGTTCTTAGCGAAGTCGTTGAGAGCGACAGCAGCTTCGAAGCCGACGAAGCTCTGAGCCAGGGTGAACATTGCAGGGCTAGCCTCTTCGAGATAGCCGGCACCATCAAGCACATCGTTCAGACGCTTCCAGCTACGACGGCTGGGGTAACGCTTGTTAGGCTCGATGTCACCTTTGTGCTCAAGGTGGCTGCGGTTCTGGTTGATGAAGTCCCACACAAGGCTATCAACATTTTCTTTACCCCAAGCAAGCCAGTCTTCAACCGTGGGTTCGATGTCCCACACTGACCAGCGATCCAGTTCAGCAGGATCCATTTCGTTTACTTGGTATTGTTCCCCATGCTCCCCGCCGTTGATGGCAGCGAACACTACGGTGTCAGGATGAAGGTAGTGACCGTTGAGCTTCCGGCTATCCGTCAACTCAAAGATGCCTTGACGAACTTCAAGGGTAGCACGATCAACCTCGTCGAGGAAAAGCACTGAAGGCTCTTCGCATGCTTCTTTGAACCAGTCCGGAGGATTGAACGTGGTGCGGTTGCCGTCAATGCTGGGCAGACCAACAAGATCACCCTCGGTCATCTGGCTGGCACGCCGTTCAATTACGGGCAAACCCATCTGGGCTGCCAACTGATAGACAACCTGGCTCTTGCCGACGCCGTGACGACCTCGAAGAAGTACAGGCAGCTTAGCAGCGGAGACCGCTGGTGCTAAGGATACGAAGGTTTTGAAGTCAACGCTCATTTATCTCTCTCCCTTACACATGTATAGTACTACAGATTGGGTATTGGTCAAGTTAATAATGCACTTTTATTCTCTTTTTTATTCCCTGCTTTTTCAACGGTTTGATTTAGTTCGTTCCTAGTGTGATAGGCAGGCAGAAGCTGCTTAACAGTTGGGGAGCCGTGTGGTACAATGGTAGTCCTTCTGTGGTATTGCCTGCTATTGCTTAATGCTTGACGCTAGTCTATTTATCGTGTACTAGGGACATTTACTGTCAAACGCTGACAAAAGCAGCCAAATGCTATCACTCCTAACATACTGATAAAGCTAGCAGACCCACATCAGTTTACAATAAAAACAAACACTTGCTCACGTTGTGCAATCCTTGCAGTAAATGCGCAATAATTGCAGTCCTTTGTCAACAAAGCTGTAAACACTAAGAGAACAAGTAATACATACTGAGTATACTCACACACATCCACATCATACAGTACAGTTTATAATGGTTGTTCTTTACTGCTCTTATCTTATGACTTAGGGTTAGTATTCTTTCTATTTTATTTTGTTGTGCCTTCGAAACGAGTCTTAATAAAAGCGATCGGGAGAACTCATCTTCAGAATAATAAGCGTGATGAGCTAGACCGCTTTTCTCTACGTGCTCGACCTTGTAAAGATGAGTCTGTGGATCATAGGATTTGATGACTCCGGTGGGCATGCCGTAGCACTCCCGTGAGAATTTATTATCCCAAGTAACAACAACTGTCTTTCCCACTATCTTCTCCTTCTTAGCCATCTAATACCTACGTTGATGAGTTCCATGATCCCAGCTACAAGAGCAGAGCCGGCTAAAGCTAATACGATAACTTCGCACAGGTCACGTAACATTTTTTATACGTTCAACCGCTTTCTTATAATATTCTTCATCTAGCTCGCAGCCAATAAACTCACGCCCTGTTGCACTTGCAGCCACGGCTGTGGTTCCAGAACCGAGGAACGGATCCAATACCACATCACCCTCGTTGGAGTGCTTTTCTATCAACTCTTCGAACATCTTTGTATTCTTTTGAGTTGGGTGGAACCGATCCTTGCCGCCTTGAATTGGATACTCATACACAGCTTTGTCGTAAGAACTGTTGAACGTTGGCTTAGACTTCTTGATGCCGAGCAGGGCAATCTCCCGACAGTTGGTCAGGTAGTTTACTTTGCTGTTGATCGGCTGGGGATTGGTCTTGAGCCACTCAATAAATCTAATCTGCTTGAACTTGGCGCTCTCAAGCTGATCCTTCAGTGGAGTGATCTTCCACAGGTCAAAGAATACAATGCAAGTACCACCAGGCTTCAACACTCTGTAGAAGTGATTGATGAAAAGCTGTAGGTCTTCCATGGTAAACTCTGAGTCCCATTTACCGTAGTTTGTTCTTACTGCATACTTCTTACCGTAGATGCTTCCGTACTTGAGGTAGTTCTTCTTGAGAGGATCAAGATTCTTTTTCTTGTCTCCGAAAAACTTGTCCCAGTCCATTGATTCACTTAGGGCTTCCCACTCCTCCGCTGTCTTTAGTAGGGCATCCGAAGCATCCTGCTCAGCAACGTGGTCTACCCACTTGTCCATGCCAGAGTCACGAGATGTGATGTAGGGAGGGTCAGTTAGAACAAGATCTACAGACTCATCCGGCAAGCCGGACAAGAACTGTAGACCCTCTTGGTTTCTAATAATCAT
>Ga0181414_1000236_pt1 | contig 16808 bp, 20 predicted proteins | sample 37SPOviralmetaG_FD_130139 | JGI IMG/M metagenome (GOLD analysis project Ga0181414, IMG submission 130139) | Marine viral communities from the oligotrophic San Pedro Time Series (SPOT) site, San Pedro Channel, CA, USA - 37 SPOT_SRF_2012-11-28 | ecosystem: Environmental > Aquatic > Marine > Strait... | reverse complement strand
TGATTCCCAAGTATCAACACCTTTAAATCGAATTCGTTTTTTAAACCAAATGTCGAATCCAACATCTATTAAGGCGTCTACTGTATCACCGTCTACTACTCTATCTAATTTTGCTTTGTAAATATATTTTTCCATGTTTATTTTTTTATAATTGCTCTTCCTTCTAATTTTTCCCAATCGCGTTCTGGTCTTACTTCTAAATTAGTTTCCCATACCCCCTTTAAAGTATTCATACTTAAATCTAACTGACTACCAAAATCAATCATAGCTTGTACATCTTTAGGGAAACATGAACCACCAAAACCAAATCTACCATCAGGACCAGGTACAGCTAAATGGCTATGACCTACACGACCATCTCTAACAAACCCCTCAACTGCTAAATCCCAATCTACATTTGTTTGGTCTGCTACTTGTTTCATTTCATTCATAAACGATACTTTAGTTGCAAAGAAACAATTGTTCATATATTTTACCATTTCAGCTGTTTCAAAATTAGATTCAATACAAGGTACACTATCACCAAATCTCCACTTATATAATTCAGCTACTCTAGCTGTATTTCTCTTTCTACCTCCTAAAATAAATCTAGATTGATTTATAAAATCAAATTTAGCTGAACGCTCCGTTAAAAATTCAGGATTAAATACTATATTTAATTTTTTAAATTTTTTACATAGTTTAGCAGTAGTACCTGGTGTAACAGTAGACCTAATTAGTATAATATTATTTTTTCTTTTATTTACTAATTGTATATCTTGTAAAGCCGACTCTAAAATACCTAAATGCATACTACCATCTGGGTTAGAGGGGGTAGGTACAGATAAAAATATAAAATCTGATTTATTTACTGTTTCTTCTAATGTATGTAAACTTTTTGTTGGGTTTTTATCATATACCCTTACATGGGCATCACAACCTGTTTGAGCTGAAAAACCAAATTCAACTGCTGATCCGACAAAACCTCGTCCTATAATTCCTATTTTTTTCATTAATTTAAATAATTTTTTTCTTTTAGTTTAATATTGTTTTCTATGGTATAATCTTTTACTAATAAAACCCCATCAAGTGTTTTAAGCAAAAATGAATTATTTTTTAATATTTTTAATATTTCTCCTACTTTATATGAACTACTATTAAATAAATTATAACTAAAAGGATAAGCTTCCCATATAGTTATTTTAAAGTTATTATAAAATAAAAAAGCTCCTGGAAAAGGGTATGACACCCCTCTTATTAAGTTAAAAATCTCATTTGTATTTTTGCTAAGATTAATTTTTCCATCACTGGGTTTTCTTTTTGGAAAAAAACTTTCAGGTATAGATAAATTTTTATCTTGTAAATTAATATTATTATTTTTAAAGTCTTTAATTAATTTATTTAAAGTATTTTTAGCATCGATAACACTTTTTAATCTCATAGAACTTATATTATCCCAAGGTAATATGTCTAATTTTGTTGTAGAATAAATAAATCCATCATCTGGTTTTGAATTATATTGAAAGCAGTGGTTATATACTTGTTTAAAATTTAATATTATTGACCAATTAATGGGGGATCTACCCTTACCAAAAGGTAATCCTAAAGGACTAGCATGAAATCCAAATATACCATATTTAAATTTGTCTAAAATATATTGTGGGATTATTCTCTGCCAACCATATACTATTCCTAAATCAAATGTATTGTTATTAAAAAAATCTTTACATTCTTGAGTTAAAAAATTGTAACTATTTGATTCATAACAGTTTTTATCAATTAATTTATTTATTTTTTCTCCACCTGAAATATGGTAATTTTTAATTTCTTCATCATCTAAAGTTACTACAAGATCTATGTCATCTTTAAAATTATTATAAAGATCATATGTATCTGTTTTTACACCAAAAAGTACTATATTATAGTGGGAAGTTTTTACACTCATTATTTATTGAATTTTTTAATTCGCTATCTTTTTCAGTTAGTAATGTAATAAAATTTTTTTTATTATCCAAACCTTCTTTAGTCCAGCTGTAAGGATGGGTTAGTAATTGTAGTTTATTAATTGATTTAAGATTTAAATTTAAAGGGTGACCATAATTCCATTTATGTTGTGAATCTGCTAAGTAGGTTACATTTAAATTATTTAAATTTTCAGTTAAATGGAAATATTTTTTACCATAAGTATTTATTATATTGGGTATCGTTAAATTTAACTCTAAATATTCTCTTTTTGGTCTATGAAATGAAAATCTATCAATAACAAAACCTGTTAATGCACTTAAGATATGTATGTCATTTTTTATATAATAATCTATATATTTAATATCTTTTAATGCATTCATATGAGCGTGTAGTCCTACTTTATGACCCATATCTACTATTGATTCAATTTTAGATAAATTTTTATCCGAAAAAACATTATAACAATTATTTCGTATTTGAAACATATAACTTGTTTCAATACCTAATGAATGTTCATAAAGAGCTAAATCATAAGCTCTATCTACTGAAAATTCTACATCATGTCTTATTACACAAAATTTACTTGTTGACTTATTAATTTCACTATAATCTAGTATGGGTAAATGTTTTTGAATTGATGATATAATTTCCCCATATTCTGTGTAACTAAAACTATTATGCATTTTTTAAGTAATTTTTAATCCATGAAGGTAAATGTCCCTTAGGATCCCAATTTAACATTAATGAAGCTTTAGAATTATCTGCTAGTGTTTGGAATGGTTCTAGTACTGTTTTTCCCTTAATTGTTTTACCCCCAAACATTTTAGCTACTTCATTAACAGAGTAATTTTTTCCATTACCTATATTAAATACTTCTCCATTAAAAGGTTCTTTTTGATTTGCAACTAATATGTTTGCATTAATAATATCACCAACATAGGTAAAATCTCTACGTTGTTCACCATCATTATTAATAGTTAAAGGTTTACCTTCTAAAGTTTGTTTTGCAAATATTCCTAAAACTAAACAATAAGCCCCTTCTAATAACATTCTTTCTCCATATACATTAAAATATCTTAAAGATACAGTATCTAAACCATATACTTCGCTAAACATTTTACAATATTGTTCTCCAATATATTTTTGTAAACCATAAGGGGATAGAGGGTTAGTAGGATGTTCTTCGGGTGTTGGGAATTTAGTAGCATTACCATAAGCAGAACTACTAGCACTATAAACTACTCTTTTAACCCCTGCTTTATGTGATGCTAATAATATATTAAGAGTTCCTTTTACGTTAACTTCGTCAAAAGAAATAGGGTCATCTATAGACGGTTGAACTCTTGCTTTTGCTGCTGTGTGGAATACTATATCTACATTATCCATTATTGTTTGTAATCTAGTAGTACTTGCTTTAGATATATCTAAATTATAAAATGTAGCTTTTGGGTTTATATTTTCTTTTTTACCTGTTGATAAATCATCGATAATTGATACTTCTATTCCTTGCTTTATTAATTGATCTACTAAATTAGAGCCTATAAAACCTGCTCCACCTGTTACTACTACTTTTTTCATATTTTATTTTTTATTAAGTCTTTTTCATATGTGTTCATTGTTTCAAATATTTCAACTGTTATATTTCCTAATTCACCATGAAATGCTGGTTCACCACTATCAGTTAATATTTCAGATAATTGTTGAATATAATTAAAATCTTGTTGTGTAAATTTATTACCATCTATTGTTACTAAAATCTCGTTATTTTTTTCATTATCAAAGGGTAATACTTTTTCGTGTAAATTTATAATAGTATTTGGTTGTTCTAATCTAATGTAATTATCACGTAATACTATATCATTTGTTTCATCTACATATATTGTACTACACCATGGTTCTAAAGCTTCTAATAATTGGTGATTACAATTATTTATTATAAAACCTATATCGTATTTAGGGGGTATGATTGGTTTCATTAAATTATCATGTTTAACAGGAGTACCCCATTTACGGATGAAATTACGCATGTTTTTAGTTGTAGTATATATCCATTCTTGGGAATTTTGACCTGCACCCCCACCAGCATGTTTATTAAATCTACTACCTCTACTTGTAAAATGATAAACTAGACCTTCCCATGTTTGTAAAACTTTATAACCATTTAAAACAAAACGATTAAATAAATCACTGTCTTCTTTACTTTGTGGTGCAAATAATTCATCATGACCACCTATAGCTAAAAAATCTTCTTTATACATACACCAAGGTGCAAATATACCTTCAGTAACTAATGTATTATGTTTAGGTTGATATTCATTATTAACCCAATTATTAAATTTATCTATATCGAATTCTTCAACTTCAATACCAAAATTAACTAACATTTTTTCAGGTCCATCTGGGTGTAAAGGTGGTTCAACTCTAGTTGCACTTACAACAGTACCCTTTTTTAAATGTTTTAATATGTGTTTATCTAAATCAGGTGCCGCTACCATATCAGCATGAAATGCAAATATAATGTCTGTTCTTGCCATTTCAATGCCTTTATCAAACATACCTACTATACCAATACGTTCAGGTCCAGGATTATGATGTACTATTAAATCATCATCATTTAAACTATCTATCCATTCCTGGGTGCTATCTGTACTAGCATCATTTAATACTAATATTTCATGTCGTGTATTTAAGTTTCTTATTGATTTATAAGCTAACTGTAAAAATTCTAAATTGTTTCTGCTTGGTATTACAAATGTTATTTTTTCCATATTAGTATTCCCATTTTATTTTGTTAGGTACATTAGGATTATCTATAGGGATTACAAAAGTTTCATTATCATAATTAGGTAATCTGCCCCATTTTTTTATCCATTTTTGTACATTTCTTGCTTCTGCTTCCTGTTGTCTTTTTGATTTTTTATTAAAATTATCTTTGGCTTCATCTCTAAAATGACTACCCCTAGCAGAAAAATGCCATACTACAGATTTAGTAGTCATTATAAACTGATAATTTTCTCGTTGCATCCTCATAAATAAATCCATATCTTCCCAACTTGCAGGAGCAAATAAAGGATCATTTCCACCAATCCATTTATAATCTTCTACCCTGCAGAAAAAACCAGCCCCTCCTGCTTTTCGAGTATGAACATTATTTAGTTTTGAAAATTCAATAGCCCAATCATCAAAGTCAGAATTATTAAAATTATGATGATATACCCCAAAAGTATCTGGATGATGAAATACACAACCAGGTCTAGATGGTGGATCATTTGGAAATATTTTAGGTTGAATTCTATATGAAGATGCTATTAAACGAGTGTTTTTATCAATATTATCATATAATTTAAGTAATTCTAAATCTTGATTAGGTGCTATCCACATGTCAGCGTGGATTATGTTTACAAATTCTGTTTTTGTTTTACTAACACAAAAATCCATTCCACCTCCTATTCCTTTAGGATTGTCATTATGGTCAATATATATATCTAAATTATATTTATCTTGGTTTTCTTTTAACCAATTATCCGTTCCATCATTACAATTTTCTGCATGTATGATAAGTGGCATATCTTTATAATAGGCGTTTTGTCTTACTGATTTAATAGCTAGTTTAATGTATTCTAAATTATTATTAGATGATATACAAGTTGTTATTTTATGTTTCATAATGTTGTTACTCCTCTTTTTTGTACTACTTTAGTAGCACATTTATTAGCAAATTTAATTGCTTGTTCTATATTATTATTTTTTAAGTACTCTACTACTAATCCTGCTAAAAATGTATCCCCTGCTCCAGAAACATCTTTAATAGGTACTTTTGGTACAGGATATAATTTATTCTTATGTTCACATCCCTTACTTCCTCGTGTTATTATCAATTTATCTACTAAATTAGGGTAATTAGGGATTGTTTCAAAATTTTTTTTATGTTCAAACTCATTAATTTTTATAAAATTAATATCTTTACACCATTCACCTAATTGTTTTTTAGTATCTAAAAATACAGGACAATTAGCTATTTCTGCTATTTGTTGTATATCATAAGTTTTTAAAAACCCTTTACAGTAATCTGATATAATTATTGCATCATGGTTTGAGTTTTTTACAATATAATAAGGCATAGCTTTACCTGTGCTAGCTAGTGATTGGATAGGGTCACATTTATCATTTTTATCTACACGCATAGCCATTTGACCTGACCTAATATCAACATAACGTGTTTTTTTAATTTGTGATGTATTTGTAACTAAATCTACTTTAACCCCTAATGCTTTTAAATTAGTAACAACATTAGAAGCCATACCAGGATTTTGTTGACTTCTAATTGGTTTTAAAACAGGTACGGGGGCTTCAGGACATATTCTTTCAATATCACAGTAAATAAATTCATCTATACAACTATCCCCTATTACTAATATTTTCATAATTTATTTCCTATTCTTATTCTATAACTATCTTCATCAAAATGTTGTGTTGATACTTCAAATATTTCTGAATTATCTTCTAACGCTATTAATTGATGGGGTTTACCTCTTTCAATTGTAATACAAGTACCTAATCCTATATTTTGTGTATGTTCTATGCCTTTTTCAGTATCTAACCAAATATATTCAAAACTACCTTTCCCAACATACCAACTTTCTTTTTTAATTATGTGATAATGTAAAGAAAATTTATTGTTTTTTTTATAAAACCTTAATATTTTTCCACAATATTCTTTATCATTGTGAATCCATATTTCTTCACCCCAACCTTTTTTTACTATTTTTGGTTTAATTATCATAATTATTTTTTTCTCTCTAAAATATCTGTTGTTGAATATCCATCTATCCTATCAAAAAACCTAACATGCTGGGCATATTGTTCACCTACTACTGTTTTACTTTGCCAATCAGAACCTATTATTAAAATATATGGTTTATATTTTTGAATTAAATCTTCTAAACCTTCTGTACTATCAAATATAGAAACTTTATCAATGTATTTAATAGATTCTAACATTTTGACTCTATCATTTAACTTATTAAATGGTCTGTCTTTACCTTTATCTTTTTTTACTTTTTCATCAGAGTCGATACCAACATAAAGTTTAGACCCTAACGATTTAGCATATTTAAATAATTCAATATGACCTATATGTAATATGTCAAAACAACCATTTGTCCAAATTATTTTTTCGCCCACGATATTTCCCAATCTTTAAATTCAGCTGCTATACAATCTATTTTATAATCTTTTCTACCTCCTTGATTTTCTTGGATTTTATTTTTTGCAGTATTTCTAATTCCATTTAAACCATGAGTAAGACCTAAATTACCATCTCCAGTACCTGCTCTATATTTTGTTTCATTATGCCAAATATGAAGATTCATTTGAGATAAAACTATAATAGCTCTAACGTCTTCGCCTGTTAATCTTATATTTTCATCATTTAATATAAGTTCAATATCATGAGTTATTTCTTTTATTTCTTTAGCATATTCATTTTTATGTTCTGTAATGAATACTTCTTTAAGTTGAACTATAGATAACCTATCTACTAATTCAGCTAGTGTGGGTAGATACTTTCTTTCTTTCATTTTCTAAATTTTTTAATGTATAAAAACGTTTTTGACAGGAACCAAGTATACCCATATTACCTTCACTCATTTTTTTAACTACTTGCCAAAGATTATTAGCATTTCTTTTTTCTTTACTAGAAGATAAATGTGATTCCCCTTCAACATATTCTCTTTTTAAGGGATGATTTCTGTTATGGACCTTTAATATATTTTTTACAACAAACTGTCTATATGAATCCCTCATAATGATTTTAGCCATATTTTGGAATGCTGTGTCTTCTCCACACGCCCAAGTAGCATGAGGGATATTTACACCCGACTGTATTAATGCACTAGATATTACTAATCCGCTTCCATCAAATCTTGGGGCTTTTATTAAATTTAAGTCTAAATTTTCTACTTTAGAATTAATTTCGTTCATTTCTTCTAAATTCATAGAATACCAAATACTAGAAGGATCATTTTTCCACTTTTCGGGTTCATGCATCTCATGGTAAGTACTATTTAAAAAATCATTATGTACTATAGAATCCCATGATTTATCCCACATTCTTCTTACTCCAAAAGTTAAACAATATCTATTTATATCATTATTATTAGCATATTCAGAAATAAGTTCTATAGAACTAAAAGTTTCTTTAGGTAAAAGACAATCTGTTTCACCCCATATTATAAAATCATTATACTCACAATAGTTATAATTTAAATCTCTTCTATAAGATCCTATTGTATAACATTTATCATTATCTTTATATATTTTATCAATGACTGTTACTCCTGTGTTTTTTAATCTATTAAATTCTTTATAGTACTTTTTTTCGATAAAATCCCAAGTATATTGTTGGTCTAATTTTTCAAAATATTCAGAACAATTTAAAAACATTTCAATAGTAATATTTTCAGGATTATTTACAGTACTAATAGTTTGTATAAGAGCATCTGTTTGTTCTTTAAGCATTTCAATTTCATAGAACATAATATGTGTTCCTATACAATATTTATTTTTTAAATTAATCATTATACATATCTTTTACGTGATTCCAAATTTGAGAAACCATATTTATTTGATTTTGGCGGGGAAATCCATTAAAATGCCAAAAATACCCCATGTCTATAAAATATCCTCCATTTAATATTTGTTTACCCATTAAATGACTAAGATTAAATTTTTCAGATATTAATTCAATGTCTATATTATTATTAATAACAAAATAATTAAAAGGAGTTTGATCATATCCTTTTTTTAAAGTTTGAGATTGCATTAAATTAATTTCTTGTTGATTATCTTTATAAAATTGAATAAAATCCTTAAATAATTGTTGGTGATTTTTACTAAATAATAAAACACCTGAATTAAAATAAGTATCCCAAGGACATTCTTTTTCAAAAAATTTCTTATAACCTTTAAGACCCTCATACACCCAAGCTAAACTAAAATTATCTCTTACAGCATATATTTTATCTAAATCTGTATATTGGTCAAATATGTTTGGTGCATCCCATTTAACAATAATATCAGCATCAATATAAAGATATCTATCATATCCTGGTTTTTCATCAAAAATAAAATATCTAAACCAATGGGGAGAAGTATTATTTAATTTAGGTTCATCAATGATATGAAAATCACAATTATTTTTTTTACACCAATATTCCCAAGATTTATAAGTTAAATCTATCATACTGGTATCTTTAATTGCCCTATTAAGGCTATTAACAGCAGTTGTATATACTAATATTTTCATTATTAAAAATTTATTTTATTATTTAATTATTTTTTATTTAATTGAATTAATTTGGTCGTGTCTAATTTAATAGATGTAACTTGTGAACTATTACCTTTGTATGTTGTAGGATTTATACTTTGATGTTTTATAACAAAATCATATACAGTTTGTATATTTCCTCCTATGTTAATTATTCCTGTTTGGTCTTTAACTTTTAGTATTAATTTTGCTGCGTCCTTATGTGTAATAGGAGTTCTATAAACATTATCAAAAGCTGCTTTATGTCTGAAAGGTATATCACATAATGAACATCTTAGTGTTAAAGAATTAGGTAAAATATGAGATACACATTCACCTCCTAATTTTGACCACCCATAATTGTTTATTGGTTTTAAACCTCCTTGTTCATTTATCACATCATTTGTTCTACTATCATAAACAAAATCTGTTGAAATATAAATAAACTTAATATCATATTTATAACATATCTTAGCTATATTTGCAGTACCTACTATATTAGTATCTATACTCATAATAGGATTTTTATCATTAACACTCATAGGTTTTGTTAATGCTGCTGTATGGATAATATATTTAGGAAAATCAGGCATCATCATATACTTTTTTATAGTATTTGATACTTGTTCTTCGTTAGTTATGTCCATTTCTCTTCTAGATAAAGACATAATAGGCATTCCTACCTGAGGAAGAGATGAATATTTAATTAATTCTTGTGCTAAAGCACCATTACCTGTTACTAGTATCATATGATTATTATTTTAGGTATTAGTATTATGAATTTACCCTCATATTGATCTTTTAATGAATTAATAATGTGGTTTGAAAAATTATGAGCTAATATAAGTATGTAATCTACGGGATTTGTTTTTAACTTTTCTCTACTAACAATTTCTATTCCTGTACCTGGTATAAATTTTCCTTGTTTAAGATCTGTATCATCAATTACATAATCAATTAAAGTATGGTCTATTTTTGCACTATTTAAATATATACCCCCTTTAGCTGCAGCTCCAAAACCTGCTATTTTAGCTCCACTTAATTTAAGTTCTTTTAAAAAGGAAGATGATTGGCTAATATGTTTTTTGATATCCTTTGACCAATTTAAATAGTATTTTTCATTAATTAATTTATCTTGTTTTATAAATTCTTGACAATTATTTGTTTGTTTGTATACTCCTTTTTTAGATATTTTAAGACGTAAAGTTCCCCCGTGGATTTTATGATAAGATATATCAAATATTTCTAAATTAAATTTACTAAATAATGTAATTAAGGGTGTTAATACATAATAATAAACATGTTCATGATATACTTGGTCAAATTGGTTAGTTTCCATACTGTTTTTCCAGTAGGGGAATTCAAGACACCATATCCCTTTTTCGTCAATAGTATTAGAAATACCTTGAACGAAACTATTTATTTCTTTAGTGTGTTGAAAACAGTTTGTTGTTATTATTAAATTAAATTTTTTATTAATTTCTATAGATGTTTTATGTCCCCATTTTTTATTTATTGCGGGAATTCCTTTATTTTTACATTCTTCTGTTAGATTTAGGGACATATCAACATTTAGTAGATTTTTAACCCCAACACTTTTAAATACTTCTAATAAAGTCCCATCATTTCCCCCAATATCAAGAACACTACTAGGGGTAAAATAATTGTTTTTAATATCATTAAACATTTCAAGACAATGATCTTTATATGGTTGAGATACTCCTGATTTATATAAATAATTTGAATATAAAATTTCTGGATTTATAGATTTACTTAATGTAGATAATTTACTTTTTTTAAAATATCTAACTTGTAACTCATATTTGTCACAATTTAAAGATTCTTCTTTTGTATTACAAAAACCATTTATTAGGGGAATTTTCCCTAAGTTTAAATAATTTATATAATTTAAGTCCCCCGTAATAGGACATTCTTTAATATCTGAAACTAGTGGTTCTACAATATTCACAACTCTTTAATTCTTTGTTTAATTACATTTAAACTATATTTACTATTTACTTGTTGAAATACTTTTTGAATATAATTTATTCTATTATCCATATTAAAATATAAATCTTCAAATATACTTTTAAGTTTTTTAGGATCATTTACAGATGTTTCAGGAAATAATTCTAAATTAGAATCGGATGTTCCACCAATATGAATTGTCCCTAATGATGCACAATGTAACCCACATTGCCCAATACCATACCACTTATCAAAATTTATACAAAAACTTGATCTATTTACATAGTTAATAAATTCGGGAAAAGGCATTTTTTTATTATGATCATAAGGTTGAGTAAAAGGATGATATAAAATTTTAACACCAAATTCTTTTTCAATAAAATTACAAAAAGCAAATGTTTCTCTTTGTCCTCTATCACGATGTGTAGGTGCTACATAACATAAAGCAACATTTTCCTTTTCACCATAATAGTTATTATATAAGTAATCTACATCAATGGGGTCTCTTAAATGTACTAATTCTCGCCCAATTATCTTTTCAAATTCAAAAAATCTTTCTTTTTTACTATATGGCATTGTGGGTACATCAACTTCTTTAAACATTCTTACTACTCTTTCCAAATGACCTGGTTTATTCCCCCACCCTCCTACAGGGTTAAATTCTTTTAAAGCCCCAATAATTTTAGCATTAGGATATTTTTTTCTAATATCTTTAATACTGTAGTCTACTTTTTCTAAACTTAAAATTATAACATCTAAATCTAAATTAGGGAGATGTTTTATACTATGAAAATCATCTAACTTTAATAAATATCCTTCGTCAAAAACATAAGGAAAATTCATAAAAGGAGGTGCATATAATCCCCCTAAATGATTAACATGTTGGTACTCAGTATTAGTACCTAAAAAATAAGCTATACCATCTCTAACTTCATATGATGGTTGACTACATTTATCTAGTATTAATGCACCTTTCATTTTAAGTTATATTTAATTTGTAATTCATCTAAAACATTACTATTTATATTACACCCTTCAACTGTAAATCCATTTTTTCCGTTAGTATAATCTCCTGATAAATGGTGGGCTAATAAGTCTTTATAATGTTTTAAACTAACTAATTTTCTATATCTTCCTTTACTATAAATTTCAGATGCACAAGACGGTTGTGATCTTATATATCCACTAGGATGGTTAGTAGGAAAACCCATTTTAGGATATTTTTCACTCCATTTATTTCTACCGTCTTTAAAATCTTGACGAGGGTTAATAGTTGTAGGAGTATATAAATCTTCATCAAGTAAAATGTTAAATTTATTTTTACATATTAAATAACATGCTGTTTGTGGGTTTGTAAAATGAATAAATATGTCTTCATTATATTGAATTAAGTCTTGAATTTCGGGATTAAACCATCTGGAAGATTGATTTATACCATATCCTATACCATTTTTAACTTCCCATAGTATTAAACCCAATATATCTCTTTCTTCTGGTAAATTCTTATCTAACTTTGACCATGTTTCAAAAGTGTTTTGTGAAATTAATACATCATTTTCGCCCCAAATAAAATAATCATAGTTATATCTATTTTCTATAAACCAATCTCTATGTTGCCATCCTAAAAGAACATGTAAATCTTCGCTATATACTTTTTGCTCTATATTAATATTAGTGTATTCAGAAACATCATATTTATCTGTAACATACATTCTAATAGTTAAATCATATTTAGATAAATCCCATGAATTATAATTAGATAATACCTGTTTAAGACATCTATCTTGATTTCTATATCCTCTATTATGTAGATTTTCTACTTTAAATTCATTGTTATGACTTCCATAACTTAAAATACCTATTAATATTTTTATTTTTTCCATATTTTATATAATTCTGGTTTTAAAGCGAATGGATACATACTAACACCATTCCATTGAGGTTTATAGAAATTAAATAATTGATTTTTTTTATCTTCATTAAATGTAATAAAAAAATCACTGATATCCAAACCTACTCCAAAATTTAATACAGTACATTTGGGATTTATAGATGCTATAACATCATGTATAAAAGTATGATATATATGACCATATTCTCCCCTTTTATTATGAGTTATTATAATATCAGGTAATATTTTACTTATATGTTTTTTAAGGGTTTTAAGTGTTTTATTAAAATCTTCTTGAGGATATTTTTTTGGACCAGGGTCATCAAAGTTTAACTGTATATATTCCATATTTAGAAAATCACATACTTTACTTAATGCTTTTTCTCTAGTGTGTGTATCAGGTCTATTAGGATAGGGTTTAGAAGTACAAATTAAATGTAATTTACTATGTTTATATATCTCTGTTAATAACCCTCCACAAAATAAAGTCTCATCATCTTGATGACATCCTACTACTAGTATTTTTTTATTATAAAAATCATTAATTTTCATATAAGGTCTCTTCTAATTGGTAAATAGGATTACTTTTTGTAGACCCTTTAGCAGTCCATATTATAGAATCTTTATTAAATTCCCAATCTATATATGACATAGGTAAGTTAGAAAATTCGGCTAATTTTAAATTATAAGCATTATATAATGCTACTTGCTCAGAAAACCATGTAGTAAGATTATTACCTGTACTTAAATAGTTAGATACATGTTTAAAGAATCTTTTTGAATTATCATTATTTTTAACATACACAACACCTGCTTTAATTCTATAATGGGTTTTTGCAGATTTTAAAACTAAATGAGCTAATATATCATTATGTTTTAATAAATTATCTAAATCATCCAAGTCATTTCTTACTATAGAATCAGCGTCTAAAGATAAAATATTGTAAGATGTAGTATTAAGAAGATTAAAAATGTCTATGAATCTAATTTTAGCAGAATATGCTTGTTCTTCACTATAATAATGATTATCTAAACTAAGTAAGGTTTTTTCTTTAGATAAAACTACGTCGTCTGTTTGGATTGTTTTTTTATTATCAAAAAATGGATATTTTTTTGGGTCAAAACCTACAGTTCTAATAATAAATTCGTAATTAATATTTACATTCTTTTGTAAAGAATTATATAAAATTTTCACTCTATTTATGTAATCTTCATTACACGAACAATATATTATTATTTTTTTCATTTTATAAAGTATCGTAAAAATTATTTTGCGCTTCTTGTCTTAAAATGTGTTTAGGATGATATAAACACCATTCTTCTTCCCTGGGTAAGGGAGCAAATGTATTATGACCTAATAGTACTTCATGTACTTTACTACCCCATTTAATTTTTGAAGAATTTTGTAAAATCCTTGTTTGATAATCAGGCCAATTAACCCAACCCTTTTCATTTACATTCCAACGCCATTTATTAATATGTTTTTGTGTTAAACCTTCTACAGTATTAACTCTGGGGACCATAAACATTTCTGTTGAGGGGTTTGATTTTAATACTTCTTTAAGATTAGTAATCAAAAATTCATGAGGTAATTCGTCTGCATCTATTTGAAATATCCAAGCACCATTACAGTTGTTTTTTAGGTTGTTTTTAAATGAAGCAAAATCACCATTTAAGGGAAATTCTATAACTTTAATGGGGAATTTAGTTGGGTTGTTTTGCCAAGATTGATCTACTTGATCTAATACTTTGTATACTTCAGGTGTAGTATTCCCTTTATCACATTGAACTACTATTTCATCATTTTCGTCTATATATTCTAATAAAAACGATAATAATCTTTTTAATTCAACGTGTTCATTACAAACGGGTATTGCATAACTAATCTGCACTATTTACTAAATTTGGATCAAACATTCCTAATTCTTCAGCAGCATCCATAAAACATAATTTATCAAAACGTTTTAAATTTTTCATGTCCATTTTGTTTTTATAAAATGTTCCAGGGTTAGTTGCATCTGGATATTTATGTTGTTCGTCTTCAGGAATAGGAATTGTTTTAACTACTGTCCAACCCCAATCGTCTTTATCTTTAATAGGTTCTGGAAATATCATACCTTTATCGGGCATTGTAATTGCAGTAGGAAACCAAGCTAATTTTTCTCCCCCACCAGGTGGTTCAAGGTCTAATCTTAAATCTTTAATTAATTCAGCTGTTAGTTCCATTGTTTGTTTTAATCCTTCGCTGTCTAAGGTCATTGTGGTGTTTGAAGTATAACCACTAGTCATACAAAGCCATGTTTTTATGGGTCCTTCTGCTGTTTGAAACTCTGATTCATAACATGCGTTACTATCACAAACAGGACTATTTACTAATTTATCTCCTAATTGTTTCATTATGCTTCTATTTTTTTAAGTTTTGGTAATTTTAATTTAGGTAGTTCTTGTTTTGTTTTTTCTACCTTTTTAAGTTTTGGTAATTGTAAACTTTGCATTTGTGGTGCAGTTTCTACTTTTGGTAGTAATGAACTTAGTTTTTCAGTCATTTTATCAAAACTAAAGTTATTTTTAATATATTGTGTTTGCTTACGTGATTTTTCCCAATATCTTTTATAGTTTTTAAACACATCTTTCATAGCTCTACTTGCTATTTCTGTATTGATATTAAACCATTGTGATTCTTTTAATAAAAATGGATTAGCAGCTGATTTATGAACATTTTTAAGTTCACCTCCTATTAAAATATTATAATCTGGGTGTATAAAATCTATATGTCCACTCCAATTAGAAACAATAACTGGTTTACCTGTGATAGCAGCTTCAGCTAATGGTCTACCATAACCTTCACCTTTTGTAAATGATACAAACGATTTTACTTTAGGATCATTATTTAGTTGATTCATTTCTTCATCAGTTAATTCACCATGTACCAAATAGATATTAGGTAAATTACCAGATACTTGAGCTTTTATATCATTAATTTTTTTAAGGATATCTTCTCTATCTAATAAAGAATAATTAACATGGTTAGTTTTTAAAATTAAAGCTGGTTTTTTTCTTCCAGGCCCCTTAAATGTTTCTAAAAATGTTTTAATCATTAAAGCTGTATTTTTTCTATCTTCTCCAAAAGAACCATTTAACCAATGTCCCGTATAGAGAAAACAAAAATCTTCTTTTATGTCTTTAAGTAACCCTGAACTTTGTGGGTTTTTGCAATATGTATTTAAATCTAAACCTTCAAATAGTACTTCAATTGGTTTTTCTAATTTAACAACTCCTACTGTTTGGTTAGTATTTTTATCTTTTTTTTCAAATTGGCAAGATAAGGCAACATCTTTAGAATGATTAGAACTAACTAAATTTAAATCCATTCTATTACTACCTTGAATAAATTCGGCAGGATAAATAGTTGTTTCAATACCTGCAGATACACCTACATTAAATTTGCCTACTTTTTGAAATTCATTGGGTACTGTTATTTGCATCCAAATATCTGGTTGTTGTTGTAAACCTGATATAAAACGCTGTCTTAAAAGGTCATCTTGTGATAAAAAATTCCAAGGTGTTTCACCCCACCTTTGTGGTAGGATTTTAATGTCCCATTCTTCTCCTTTTGATTCTATTAATGATTTTACAAAATCTCTTGATCTTGCTCCGTAACCGGAAAATGTGTCAATTGGACACGATACTACGCATGTT
>Ga0181414_1000235_pt1 | contig 16820 bp, 44 predicted proteins | sample 37SPOviralmetaG_FD_130139 | JGI IMG/M metagenome (GOLD analysis project Ga0181414, IMG submission 130139) | Marine viral communities from the oligotrophic San Pedro Time Series (SPOT) site, San Pedro Channel, CA, USA - 37 SPOT_SRF_2012-11-28 | ecosystem: Environmental > Aquatic > Marine > Strait... | reverse complement strand
TTGCTATTGGAATGGTAGGTATGCCTATTCTTGGGTCATCTATTGCTTATCCAGATCAATGCAAAAAGACTCCTCTTATTATTTGTTTAGGATTAGAGGAATGACACCAAAAGAATCAGCACAGATAGAAGCAGAGAAAACTTATGTTGGATTTTTAAAAGCAAGCAAGTACACAGTTTATGCGGCTCTTGCTTTTTTACTTGCAGTAGCATCATGTAACTTTGGTGTTGAAGACGGTCCTAAGAAAACAGGATCAGGATACAACGGTGAGCAATATGCTCCTACGAATTTAAACTAATGGATCCACAAAAACGCACAGTATATCTTATGTTAGGTATCTGTGTGTTTCTACACTTTATACTAATACCGATATGGATGTGGAGTTTAGGTTTATGAAAATGACAGAGCCGCCCGCCAAGAAGGCTCTGTCACTCTCTTATTATAAGAGTTCTATGTTCTTACTTTTTGTTGTAGATTGAATATAGTACCCAAATTGCGACTAGTCCTACTAGTCCTTGTGCTGAAAAGCCAGCAACTATATCTTGGATGTTTCCAATGATATTGATGTTTGGCCAGAACGGGATATTTTGTCCGTTAAATAAAACTTCTAAAATGATACCTAATGATAATAGACTTACGCCTACTTCAGTTAGAGCACCTGCCCATCCTTTTACTTTTGTTAAGATTTCCATAGTGGATCTCCTTTCTTATTGCTGACTAAGAACAGTCAGTACTTTATTTAGAGCCACACAAATGAGAATTAAACACGCATAATTGGTCTAAGGTATCAAAAACAACGAATCTTTTCTTGACATTTACTAAATACTACGTTACACTAGTAACACTACACACATACACACAAGGAGAATATTATGAGCGTAGACACAAAGTACGGCGAAGCCATCTTTAAACAAACTCAAGAAGTTGCAGAAATGTTTAAAGCCGCAATGCCAAAAATCACAACAAACAAAAACGGATACGAAATTAGAACGAAAGTTCTAGAAATGGCCAAGGACAATGTATGGAGCGATTACCATGCAAAGTTTAGTGGCTGGTCAACTTTAATCACAAAAGAAGATGATGAAGTTGTAACTAAAGTAGAGATGCCAGAAGTACCCGGCGTTGATGCTGTATTAGAAGCGGCTGAGAAGTTTTACGAATTTGTAAACGGAAAGCCAACCAAGTAAATTATAAACAAAATGATATAATATACCGGGCATAGCCTTGTAACAAGTAATAGTACATAGCAACCCCTACTAACGAAACCGAGAACAGAGATTCATTGCCATTGGCTGTCAACGTTCCAAAAGTTAGTAGGGGTTAATCTTTTATGCTATTGGATCTTTAACTCGACCATCTTGTGGTTCGCCTCTAACTGCTGTTGTAATATCTTCTACGTCTGCTACTACTTCGTTAGGTGAGTTTCCATATTCGCCTGGGCGTCTATCTGCAAGCATCTTGTATACACTTGCAAATCTATCTTGTTCTGGATCAGGTTCATCAGTTGCTACTTGTATTTCAATTTTAGGTTCTGGCTTTTCTGCCATATCGATTAAGTCTAATACTGATCTTATAATATCTGTTGCTCTCATTTAATGCTCCTGTATTGTTATTTAGTTAAATATGATATGCTGATAAAAATAAAGTCTAAAAAACTAGGCCCTCCTAGTATGAAGCGTAAGGTATATTACGATCCAGATAACAAAGTCTATGTAAAAAAACATAACTATTTTGGCAAGGATGAATATGAGCGTATCACAACGCTAGTTCCCAAAGCATATCCTAATATGCTAATTGATTCTAAATTTACACAAGATAGTATGGAGTTTACCTACAAGGAAATACCTGGCAGAGTATCTACAGTAGATGATGAAGATTTATACCAATTTTTTTTAGACGATTTAGATAGGACATGGCCTATTGCACACGGTGACTGGAAATACCGCAATGTAATAGTACAAGATCATAAGTTCTACATGATAGATTATGATAGGATAAGTACTAAGTATAAAAGTAAAGCAGATGCAATAGAAGATATAAAGAAATGTTTTTCTGGAAATTTATTAAAGAGTGGTATAAAGACTACCAAGCGGCAATGAAAGAACTTAATGGTTCAGGATGGTATATCTTCTATCACAGCCACGGATCAGTATGTCATTACGTAGAACCCAAGTTAAATACGCACATAAATACTGATGATGATAAACTTAACTCCATTCCAAAAGACGATAAACAATCTTAAAGATTCTGGCAAGTACAGACACTTTAACGATATAGTACGAGAACGTGGTGACTTTCCGGTTGCTATCTGGTACGGACCATATAACATTAAAAATATTGTTAACTGGTGCTCCAATGATTATCTAGGTATGGGGCAACATAAAGTTGTCATTGACGCAATGCATACTGCCTTAGATCAAACTGGAAGCGGATCTGGCGGTACACGAAACATTGGTGGTACTAGCCACTATCATGTGGCATTAGAGAACGAACTCGCCCGACTGCATAGCAAAGGAGCGGCTTTACTCTATACTAGTGCATTTGTTGCCAATGAATGGACATTAGTCGCCTTAAGCAGGATCGTACCAAATATAGTTTTCCTAAGTGATTCAGAGAATCATGCTTCGCTAATACAAGGTATTAGGAATAGCAAAGCAGAAAAACGTATTTGGACTCACAACGACATGAGCGACTTAGAAAAGAAATTGAAGGAAGTTACCTCCTTAGGACTTACACCTTGTATAGTCTTTGAATCCGTGTATAGCATGGACGGAGATGTCTCCCCGATTACTGAAGTCTGTGACCTTGCTGAGAAATATCAAGCAATTACCTACATTGACGAAGTACATGCTGTCGGACTCTACGGAGATACCGGCGCAGGATATTGCGAGAAGGTTGGTGAAAATAGAATTGATATTGTAAATGGTACTCTTGGCAAGGCTTATGGAGTACAAGGAGGTTATATTGCCGGTGACGGATTGGTCATAGACGCAATACGCAGTGTAGCCAGTGGATTTATATTCACCACCAGTACAAGCCCGGTTATTTGCGCGGGTGCCTTGGCCTCTATAAAATACTTAAAAGACCATAACGATTTACGGGAACAACATCAGGAACGTGCATCTAAACTTAAACAAATGTTAGCCGAGGTGGACATTGAAGTTTTAGATAGTGCATGTACTCATATTGTTCCCGTTATGGTGCGTGACGCAAAGTTATGTAAAGAAATGAGCGATATGTTGTTAAATGATTACAACATCTATATACAACCAATAAATTTTCCTACAGTCGCAGTAGGAGAAGAACGCTTACGAATTGCACCTACACCATTGCATACAGATGCTATGATGTTTGATTTAGTGGAGGCACTACGTAAGGTATTTAAAAGAATCAAATAAGGATAATTTATGAACATTATAAAAAAATACTTATGGCTAGGCCTAGGATTTCTATCACTTGGTATGGCTTACGTAGGAGTTGTCGTTCCAGGCATTCCATTTTCAATCTTTCTTGTGCTGGCGGCATATTGTTTTGCAAAGTCTAGTCCAAGAATGCACAAATGGTTATACAATCACAAATACTTTGGACCATTTTTAACTAATTGGGTACAAAAAAGAGTATTTCCAACTAAAGGCAAATACGCAATGGTGATAGTAATGTCATCGTCACTTGCATTCCTATGGTTTACTACTGAGAATATAAAAGCAGTTATGTGGAGCGGTGGCTTCATGGCACTCGTTGCAATATGGGCATGGAGATATCCAGGCACTGTTGATGAACATTCTAAACGTATTAAAATGGGAACTAAGATAGGTTGGCTAAAGTAAAGAAAATAAGAAGATTGGTTGCGTTTGGATGCAGTCTTACATATGGACACGGGTTAGCAGATTGCTACCAAGAAGACGGTAGGGAAGGACCCAACCCAAGTGTCCAAGCATGGCCATCTCTTGTTGCTAGTAAATTAAGAATCCCTGTAGACAATCGAGGAATACCCGGAGCCAGTAATAAAGAAATATGGCATGCAATTATGACTTCTAAGTTTAAAGAAGGAGATTGTGTTATTGTTCTTTGGAGTTACATCAATCGCAACTGTTTGTTCTTTCCAGATTATATAGATAGGTTTGGCTCTTGGAGAGGTAGTATTAGATCAAAGAAATGGCTAGAACATCAGTTTAATGATTATGATGCTACTATTGATCTTATGGGCAAAGTACATCATGTAGAACATTATCTAAGCAGGAAAAAGATACAAAACTGGCACTACTTTGCAGACTTCTATTGTGATAAACAAAAAGTATTCCCGCAATACAATACAGAAGATAAAATGTTCTTACGTAATGTACTTGACTTTGCTAGAGATGGCAAACACCCAGGAGCCAAAACACAAAGAGAATTTGCAGATAGAGTTATCGCAGATCCTACAGGCCCCGCTGTTGGGTTTTCATTTATAAATTAAAGATATTCTTTCCAACTTGGATGTGCAATCTGCATGTCTAGTTGCTTACGCTTGTGTACTAATTCATAGTAATCAGGCTGATAAGGTTTGCTAATAGGTTTCATGCGAGTCTTGTTACCCTTTTGTGTATTACAAGGACCACATGCCGCTACAATATTCTCCCATTGTGTCTTTCCTCCTAGACTTAAAGGAAGTACATGATCAAGTGTAAGATTGTTTTTTGTGTAAGGAGTGTTGCAGTATTGGCAAGTGTATAAGTCGCGGATGAATAAGTTTATTTTAGAAAACCTAGGCCGGTGCCGTCGACGTTGCATGTCTTTGAGCATCATTACCGCAGGAACTTTTGTTTCCCAACTTGCACTACGCACTATCCAATCGTCATACCATTCTAGTACTGTGACCTTGTCTAGCCATAGGTATGTTATTGCTTCTTTCCATTGAATAGAACTCAACGGCAAATATGATACAGGTTGAGCGTCTGCATTTAGGAGTAGTACCTGACTCACTCTTAGGTTCCTCTTCAGTGTCTACTATTTATAAATCGTCGCCTTTAGATTTTGTAGGAATAGGTCTAAGTTCCTTGCCGTTAGTCAACATACACATTACATCGTTCGCTGGATTTGGATCTTCTATTGTAATACTAAAGGACCATGTATTTGGATTAGCCCAAATTTTAATTACACCAGGTAGTCTGTTCTGTTGTCCGGGCGCCATCATTACTGTCATTGATCCATCGCCTGTTGAAAAAGGTATCTCTTGATACTTTTCATTGCCTAATGTTTCGGCCATTGTAGTTTTGCTATCACACGGAATCACAATGTTCATAAAGAACGGTTGTGTAATTACTAATCCTTTACTTGGCGGATTCAGTAATAGATCATCTTCAGGAAGTTCTTGTACGTTCGAAGATGCAAATGCCTGATGCATCATACCTGCTGTCGCCGTTAATGTTATTACTGATGCAAGAGTAATTGCACCAATCACTTTTTTATACATGACTTTCTCCTATATGGTATTGTAGATAATTTTTTGCTACAATTTTATCAATTCGTCGTTGTATCTTTAACCATTCACCGCTATCGCGTTTGAATAATTTTTGTTTGCTTTGTAGATCTAAAAGTATTGATCTACCATCTGTTGCGATGCCATTTCGAGACCTTGTCGCCATTGCTCATCTCCATCATACTCAAATAGTATACGATCTGTTGTAGGTATTGTCAACCAGTTCTTGTTTCTAGTGTGAGGTAAACTTCCTTCAACTTCTGCTTGTAGTTGGCCGGGACCCCAGCCACATACGCCTCCGATAACTCTCCAGTGAAGTGGTTCGTTACCTGTAGACATTTTTTCAATCATAAATTCGTCACTGCTTAAACTATATGTTCCTATAGGATAGGTATTTGTACTAGTCCATTCACCTGAATGAAACAAAGTCACAGCCTTTTCATTTATAGGTCCACCTCTATGAACAAATTGATTATAATCTACATCATATCCTTTAGCATGAAATATCTGCTTAATTGGATACTTGGTAGGCTTGTTAAGTATAATTCCTTGAGCACCTTGACGCTCAACATCTTCGTAAATAAAAATAAGACTTTTCTGAAAGAAGGGCGAATCCAAATTAGGATGTGCAACTAGCACTTTACCAGCATAACCCATGGCTATCCTGTCCTTGTTGGACTAATAGGTCCCCCATATTTGGTACTCTTTAATTTCTTACCTGCTAGACTTATACGCTTCTTGCCAACCTTTTGACTCTTCTTTGTTGAAGAACTTCTGGCTCTAAGTCCTTGGCTTCTGCATGAACTTAAAGCACTTGCGCCAATGGCTGAATCACTCTTACTCGACTTGCAAAGAGCCTTAGAGGCTTTCCACTCTTCGATGTCTGCGTCAGTTTCTAATAGGTCATCTACTTTCATAAAAGTATTTATCAACGATACTTGTCGGCTGGGTTACTATAGACCCCGCTGTTGCCCATGTCATGACATAGTCTAAACGTGAAAGCCTTTCTTGGACCACGGGTTGTGTTGAGTGATACTTCACCCGACTTCTCGTGGTATTCAATTTTGGTTATTTTTGCACGTTCTCCGTTTTGACCCACTAGGATTTCTTGCCCTAGTTCTAGATTAAGGTTAATGTTCTTCAATGTCATGGGATTCTCCTGTATTGATGCTCATCTTTCGACTGCATTTGTATTTATTTTACCAAAACACCTTGACATCTATTGTAGTCTATATTATAATGTATGGATAGTTAGAAGGTTATATTTGAAAGGTTTAACAAATGACTGGGGTAGAATTTATTTTAATAACAATGATGTGGGGACTAATTTCAACTGGAGAACCGTTTATGGTTTGTGTTTCAGGATGCTTTTAGTATATAAACCTATGTTTAATTCAATATCTATTATGTGTTTAGGCTTCTTACTAATGCTTCTGCATGGAGTTTCTTACTATGTTTAGACGTCTACTATTACTTGGCTTACTGTCAATTTTTCTTTCAGGTTGTTTGGCAACTGGAGATTCAAAGACCTACGGATATAAATCTTATGATCCTTGTATCAGATGTGGAGAAGGTTGGACTTTCTTGCCCAATACCCCCAGCAGAGATTAATCTGCATCTTTAGAAACTTTTTTGTATCATCTAACCAAAATAGGTTGACTATTCTGTAGATGGTGCTATATTAGTAGAGTAAGTTAATTAAACATGAGGGCAAAAATTATGCAGAACACTTTACAATTCCAAAACGTAGATTCATACGAACTAGAAATTGAACACTATTCAGACCTAAAACAAGAGTTAGGTTATGAAACAGTTTGGTCCATGGAAGGTATTATGCCTTTGGATAAAGCAATTTTCACAGACACACCTAGAGTGGTCAAATATAAATGTATTAAAGAGATGGGCGACTCCATGGACGATACGACATGGGAAACATTCACAGCCGTTGCAGAAAATGGTACCGTAGGTGCTATGTGGAAGGCGGCAGAGTCATGCTACCAACAAGCCAAATTGGCAGTTGGTGATTGGCATTACTTCATCGAAGGCTTTGATGTTCAAGATGATGGCTCATTAGAACTTGTGACAGGATCTTAATATGGGATACACTATTCTACAACCAATTCCAGAACGTTATGAAGAACGTCAAGGACTCGAAGGACCATTCCAAACAATGGCCAACAAGGTAGTTTATTATGATCCTAAGGAAGGATCATATTACGATCCAGATAAGGATGTCTTCCTAACCTACGAGGAATGGAAGGAGTTAGGATGAGAATAATTGCATTAGGTTTAATTTTGATAATGACTTCGGCTTGCTCTATAGGAACTATATCAGGCAAAGATGTTATTAGATCAATTAACCTAGGAAAGAACATCAGCAAGATAACGACAGCAGGTGTAAAAGAAGAGGCATCAAATTGTGTCAAGGACATATTTGATCCTAGCAATAGAGGTAGTGGATGTTAGGTGCATTATTAGTAAGCCTATTGATATTGGCTATACCTATTGGACTTTTAATTATGTGGAACAACGAGGAACCAAAAAAATGAAAACTTTCGCAGACATTCCTTTTAAGGAAACAGAAATGCCAAAAGGCATCCAATCAATATTAAAGTTTGGACCAGACTATCAACTTTCGATTGTGAAAAGTGATTTCTCTTATGGTGGCGACAAAGGCCTGTATGAGATTGCGGTATTCACAGGAGATTCTCAAATCAATATGCCTGGTATCACAGAAGACCACGATACTGTCAAAGGCTTCCTTTCAGAAGATGATGTGGTTGGCATTGTCAAAAAAATGCATCTAGTCACAGGTGCGGATCCGGAGGCTATCTGAAAGGTATACTCCTAGTTCTTTTATTTTCAGGTCAATTAGAATATAGATCTTTTGACTACGAGCCTAAAGACTTTGATGGCACAAAAGGTTTTACCAATGAAGAGATTGTTCTTTCTTGTGGTGAAAGAGCAGAAGAACTCTATAACGAGATCGCAGAACATAGTTGGGAAGATCCTAGAGGTCAAGGCTGGTATCTAAAAGATGGCAGTGGCACCTTACAAGGTCATGTCTGTTAACCAAAATAGGTTGACTTTTCTATAAACTGACCATATACTGTATATAACAATTAGGCAACAGAGAGGCACAAATGATTTATTCAATTTTAGAAAGCAATATAAGAGAGGCTATTGCTAATCCAGACAATCAAGAAAAAGACGGTTCCATTAATTGGAACTTCGTAGACGCAGATGCATATCATGCCTGCCATAACTTTTTCCGTTCAGATAAAGACTTTTACGAATCATTTCACGACATTGCAGAAAAGATTGCAAATGAAATGAATCCTAAGACAAACGAAATTCAACTTGAGATGGAGGGTATATAATGTCATATGTAATTTATGAAAAGCAATCAACTTATATTATGGGCAAGCCAAGTAAATATGATCAGACAGTTCGTCCGGATCATAGGCAACGATACAAAACAATGGCGTCAGCCAAAGCAGGGCTCACACGTATTAAAAAAGCAGAAGACCTATTGCCAACTGATCCAAATTATGCAGACTTTCGTTATGCGATTGCAGAGTGTCAATATTTTCATCAGAACATTGAAGCCAGTCGCAAGGCAAAGAACATGATGAGTGGCGAATGGTTTGTGGAGCCTGTGAACACTCCAGGTTATATGAGTCCACGTTCAGAATCTTATTGGAGTATGTAATATGAGAAAATTTATTAAACTAGGAACTAAGGTCGACAGTAAATTTGGTGAAGCCAAGGTCACTGGAATCGAACTATGTCAAAATGGTGAGAAGTATGGTATTGATATGCCAAAGGTTTTCTTAGAAGATAAGGACAGATGCACCTTTGATCTTGATAACGGTCATTGGGTATACGGCTATCAAATGGAGGTATCAAATGGCTAGACACGAACGAGATCCAGAAGAATTAAAAGCAATTAATGAATGGTTGAAAACTAATGAAGTGACCATTTGTCCGCCCGGAGCAAAGAGTGAGCCGGGCGAAGTTGGTTATTCATGGGGACGAAAACCTAAGAAAAAGAAGGCTGAACCTAAAAAGAAGACAGCCAAAAAAGGTTGACATCTGACTCTTCTGACCATATACTGTAAGAACAATAAGGCAACAGAGAGGCAAAAATAAATGGCATATGTATCACAAAAAGATAAGGCTAAACTAGCACCAGAGATTAAGAAGGTGCTTTCCAAATACGGTATGAAAGGTTCTATTTCAATCCGTCATCATTCATCATTGGTAGTGACACTTCAAAGCGGTTCAATCGACTTTGGTGAATACACTCACGGTGATGGTTATATTCAAGTCAACACCTATCATATTGATTCTCATTACAGAGGCAAGGCTAAAGCATTCCTAACAGAACTATTGGCCGCAATGAAAGGTCCTGACTACTTCAACAACGATGACGCCATGACAGACTATTTTCACAGATCACATTATACAGACATCAACGTAGGACGTTGGAATAAACCCTACTTCCTACAAAACACCGCTAAGAAGGCTTCTAAGAAGCCCGTACAAGCGTCTAAGAATGTGATAGTGACTGCTAAAGCATCTATTTCAGATGCCGCAGAAGGAGTCGCACGTATGACAGCGAAAGAACAAGACAAGTTCGTAGAGGACATTGTCACTCGCTATCCTAACTTGGCAGACTCATTAATGACAAAATTAGGCTTTGGTCTAATGGCAACAGAAGGAGAATAAATATGTTTAAGGCAATTATCTTTATGGCACTAGGTGCCGTTGGTGCATATCTTTATATGAACCCAGGTGATGTAGATGGTGCAACTGAAATGCTCAAGAACGGCATTAATCAGGGAGCCACCGTTATTCAGGAGGCTACAGAATAATGATTGATATTTTAGATATCAAAGAAGGCGAATCATACGCCTGTAAATTTAAGGTTGAGTGTATGCTCGATACCTTTGGCAGGCCACATCCTAACCTATCCGATACACCATTGCAAGGTCCTGGTATCTATGAAGGACTCGGTGTCTTACTCAAACGCGACACCAAATCTAAATTAGTAGAACTGCAAGACGAAAAGTCAAAGAAGAAGTTCGTCGTTCCGTTTACAGACATTTGGGATATAGATACTGTGGATTGGGTTGATGGAGAAGAATGATTCTCTGATTGCTCTTGTTGGCAATACTGATTACGAAATACCTTCAGACTTTAGATTGTTCTGCCAACATAAGTGGAACGAACATAGAGACGAAATCTTTGCCTGGACTGGGCAGGTTCGGTTAGACTATGATGATAAGTATTATTTTAGAAAGCATCGTTGGTTATTAAAGGCGATGTATAAGGAGCAAAAGAATGGGATTAGTTGAAGGATTTATTTTATTGGCCTATGTCTTAGGAACTGCCTTTGGTTTGTATTGGGGTTCAGCAAGAGGTCATAAGGCAGGAGTCATTGATACTATTGATAGCCTAATTGCTCAAGGCTATTTGAAATACAAAGGGGTTAAAAGCAATCCTGAAATATTGAAACATGACGAGGATTATTAATGAGCCGACGTGATACAGATGAGAGCATCTATATAAAGATTGATGGGCTGACAAAGGTTCTAGAATCTCGTAGAGCCACCCTTACAAAAATGATCGAAGACAAAATCAAATATCAACATATGCAAGGCACCAAAGACGATATCTATCGTATCCAACGTGAGATTAGAGAACTTCGAAACGATCTATCAACGAGTTAAACCATGCGAAAGCAGAGAACACCACAGGCTCCTAAGCCACGAAACTTCGGTGCTAAGGCCGTAAGAGATCCGGACGGTCCTTTTCGTCCTCGTGTGATAAAAAATAAGTTAAAAAATAAGAGACCTAAGTATCCGATAAAGGTTGACTATATAGAAGATTGATCATATAATATAAGTATATGTTAAAACTATATAGGGATGGTACAGGAATGAAAACCATAGATTATGCAAAAGACTTAAGAGAGGCAATCAACTTTAACGACTATTCAAGCCTAGTGTTCAACCTAGGAACCCAACTAAATGATCGAAAAGATCGTTTTGATAAGAGCGATATCATTGAACAGAGCATTGAAGTCTATTCAGATGATAGACTGAAGTATGTAGACGGCATTGGTAGAGATCATACTGATACGGCTAACGGCTTAGACTTAGAATTCAAATATGCGGCGGACAGTATGTTCACAAAGAAAGGCAAGGCTCCTAAGAATGTAGTCAAAGTCAAACTGAAGAACAGCCTAGGCAAGAACAAAGGCACAGAGATATCAGACCCTGCAGACTATTACATGATTGGCCAACAGGATGCAATCGCAATCATATCATTCGAAGAAGTCAAACCGTTCTTAATTGGTGTGCCGGACGGCATTGAAGCCCACATACCTTTTGAAGAACTGACGTTTGTCTTTACCCCTTCAGACGTTATTGAGACTCCTGCTATTGAATTAGACTACAAGACAGTCAAACTAGCGGCTCAAAGAAAAATTATCGAAGAAGCAAGAACCTAGCCAAAAGAGATTGACAATCCTGTCAATAGATCGTATACTGTAAGAACAATAAGAAATAGAAAGAGGGCTAACATGGCTATGAAATTGAATAATATAAAAGTAATTGATGTTGAAGTTGAAAATGTGGATATGAAAGATTATCCAGACTTTTGTGATGCTTATATAAGTGAAGCAAAATTTACTAATGGTAAATCATTAGATGATGAGCAATTAGTCGAACTACAGGAACAAAATCTTGATGAGTTTAGTGAATTAGTTTTAGATGAATTTTTATCTTACGGAGATTATTAATGGCAACGGCAATAGACGATCAAATTATAGACGACGGTGAAATCATCGTTGGTCAAGACGACAACGGAAAAGATCTCACAGTGAGTATTCTTGCTGATAGACTTACCCAAATAGATGTTTTCAACATTTTAGAAGACGCTCAACATAGAGATTTTTCTTATATTGGAACTATCTTAGAAACAGGTACTAGGGGATATGTGAATCAAAGCCCCGGAGAATTGTGGTCTGAATGGAAAGAGCAGAAAGAACGTTGGTCTTTTCTCACAGAAAACTTAGATTTACCGCTCTGGAATAGTTCACCAAAATAGATTGACAAATGTGGTTTTAGGCCATATACTGTATATAATAATTAGGCAACAGAAGAGGGAAATAATATGTCAAATCTAGTAACCAAGGCAAGCGAACTAATTTACCAAATGGATGGTAATCAACTTCAACAAGTTATTGAAGCAATTCAACTCAAAAGAACACATCTAGCCAAACAGGCTATTAGAAACTTTGTCGTTGGCGACATGGTTCAGTTCACATCACGAAGAACAGGTGGCAAAGTAAATGCAACCGTTAAGAAAGTGAACAAAAAATACGTTATCGTTTCAACCCACATAGGTGGAGAACAATGGAGAGTTCCTGCAACTATGTTGACTAAGATCAGCGAGATTGCTTAATGGGAACGTTCACTATTTCCACAGGATTAGGTTTACTGTTCTGTGGAATCATTTTAATGGCTGTGATAGGTTTCACAGGCTTATGGGTAATCAATAAAATGAAAGACGAGGACTAAATGGGGCCTTATTCTGAAGATAGACAATTTTATAGAGCAACTTCGATCAAAAGGTTGCTAGATGATAACCCTAAGATGGATCCGTTGTATAAAGCGATTTGGAAGAAGCATCTTTTGAATCTTGCTCTCAACGAAACCACTTATAATTATAGGGTCAAAAATATTTACAGTAATATGAAACCACAAAACAGAGGATGGATAAACTATGAGTAGAGTAAAAGACTGGATCATGGATCTAGAAGAAAAAGCCTACGACACCGTGGCTAACAATATCGGTGACTGCGAACACGAAGCAGAAGCAATGGAGATGGCTGTTAAGGTTTTCTCTGAAAACGATCTGCTAGGCAACTATGTCGAAGTTGATATGCTAGAAGAGGCTGTCAGCGAGATGTGGCAAGAGCATTGTTTGGCTCATGCCTAAGAAGTTCATAAAAAGATATCTAATGCCTACTGCCTTTGATCCCAAAGATCATTGGATGGTAGGTATTGAATGGCCTGTAAAAGGCTCGAAAGGCAACGAATACTCTGTTCTTCTTACAGAAAAAGGATTTGAGTGTGAATGTGTCGGCTTCGCCTATCACGGGAAGTGTAAGCATTCTAAGGCAGTGGTTGCCCAAGTAGAAAGGTCAATGGCCTGAATTCATTCGACGACATATTACGAGCCGATTGGAAGAATCATCAGTATCCTGCCTGCGTCGGTCTTAGTCGCATCGGATCCAGCAGATGGCCTTGGCGACAGCAAAGAACAGAATGTTGGAACGACATGAAATCACGACCCTATCCGTGGTATCTAAGGATGGTACCCAACAGCCTAATATTCTATGATCGAAACGGAGCCTGTCTTAAATTTACCAAACGGGGTAGACATTTCCGTAGATGATGTTATTATAGTATTATAACAATAAAAAGAAGGGCAATAAATGACAATTACAAAAGAACAAATCAAAAAAGCATTCGTCAGTGAAGTTAAGGACATTGGTGAATATGTCTATAACAATCAGGATTGGTATCAAGAAGACACTCAGAGAATGAGATATATCCTAGCAACCATAGAGATGTCACCGGGTGATCCATATTCATCTAATCCAAAGCAACTAGAACTAGGGCAAGAGGACAATAGGTTCTACGATTGTATTTCATTTGAAGACAACGGAATGTATAAGATCAAGGACGAAAAGAAACTGTTCGAACTGATCAACATGACTGATGAGGCTGTGAGATCGTACATCGAAACAAATGAATATGATTGGATAGGTGATGATTACGATCATGCAAATGAATATCTATTTTCAATTATGAATCATTGGCAGGATGTGATCGAATTCGATACAGAAGACTATGACAACTGCGATCAAATGACTGTGACCAAAAGGGCTAGACAATGGAATGTAGACCCTGAGACAGGATATAAAAGCGAGAACAAATTTGAAGTGGCCTACAGTATCCTAATGGAGCATTGGGAACACCTACCAGATGATGCCAAAGAAGACATCAACAAAAGACTGGAGGCTGTTGGATGCTAAATTGGTTCACAGACTTCGTCAAGTGGGAAGGCTCTGCGATTGCTGGAATTTTAATCGTTCTATGGGCTCTAGGAGTTTTCCAAATATAGTTGACAAATCGTGTAGATGTGTTATATTAGTATTATAAACAATTAACAAAGAGGGACAAAACTATGCCAAATTGGTGCAATAATTCAATAACAATACAGGGTTCAACAGATACCCTTAAACCTATCTGGGAAGAAACACAAAAAACAGGCCTGCTGAATGCGATCAGACCTATGCCCAACGAACTAGAAGGAACAACTTCACCAGCACCCAAAGAGGGTACACCACAGCCACTTGTAGACGGGCATGACAACTGGTATTCATGGAGAGTTGAAAACTGGGGTACCAAGTGGGACGTAGACTCAGAAGGCCTAGAGTTTGAAGACAACGGTGACGGTACTGCTACAATTATGGGTTGGTTTGACTCAGCATGGGCACCCCCAATTGAAGCCTACAATTACTTTTTAGATTCATTTGACGGTTGTAGCCTAGACGCATCATATGAAGAGGGTGGCATGGACTTCTGTGGCATCTATGACAATGGTGACGATAAGTACATGGAAGACATATCAGAATGGTGCAGAGCCGTAATCAAAGGCACCACAAGCCTAGAAGATACCCCTGCTCTGTTTCAGAAACTAGAAGACGAATTCGAACTGATTGAAAACAGACGCGAATATATAGAAGAAGAAATGGCTGAAGAAGCACAAAAGGAGACAGCATAATGGCTGGCAAAATCAACGAAGAATCAGTGGAAAACATTGACGAAATCCTTGTGAAAATGAGTGCTGATCATCCTGGTGACATCATAGCAGACATACTGCATTGGTGCGATCAGAATGGTGAGGACTTTGAAGACCTACTAGAACGTGGGCGGGACTATCACAAGGAAGAGTCAAATGGCTGATGACGACCCCACATATGACGTAGACGAAGACACCCGCACCTGCCTAACTGAACTGTTGATGTTGGCACAAAGGGTGATTGATCTACAGTATGATGATGAAACCGCAGAAGAACTAGAACAGTATTTGGTCACAGTCGCAGAACGTTTTGGCATTGAAACCACCAAAATGACTGTGGATGTGTCAGATGACGGTAGAACCTATACTGTGACTGCTGAACGTGAAGAACAGCCAAACGCCCCACCAAGGCTCACTGTGATCGAAGGAGATAAGCCAGAAGCCTGAAAGGTCCGCACGGAAATTTTGCGGTGATTTTCACTAAATATTATATGCCAGAACACTTCAGATACCATGTAGTCGACAGACTAGGCAATCGTGTAGAGAGCAATATCCCTGATGAATATCAAGCAAATGCCTGTTTAGAACATCTAAAAAACCAACACCCCCATGAAGAATATACTATAGAACGAGAGCAATTCTATATAGTCAAAGACGGATTTGGCAGAGATCCAGACCTACACTAAATGCAGAAGTTTGAACGTGAGCATAAGGATGATCTCTCTGATGATGACTATTGGGAACAAACTCATACTGATGATCCGTGTGATGATGTATCGCATTGGATAGGTCATATGCCTAGGGTTAATAAAGACTGAGACCCCGCTAACGGTGTGTGTGCTATAGATACTGTAGACCCCGCTGTTTGGTTCTAGTTCACCTAGCCTAGATGATTCAACTATAGTAGAGGACCTGTTTGACTGTAGTAAGGAGAGAACTACCTACCACAGTTCATATAGTATAGTAGATGATTCAAACTACGATTAAGACTATAGTAGAGAGGCTATAGTAGAATAGGGCTTAGAGGGTTGCAGAGTATTTGAACTATGCCTCTCGTCACCACGAGCCTCGAAAATTTTTTAGCATGGGATCATTGTGGTTTTTGTAGTGAAATTCACGATATATTCACGGTCTACCATGGCTCTTGAACCATTCCGCCACCGTAAAATGGCTCTGTCGCACGGTGTAAGTCATTGAAATCATTGGATAATTTTGGCCCCTGCGGGCCTCTACTGTGTCTCACTCTACTACTATGTTCACTACTTCACTATAGTCTACTATAGGCTTTAAGAGGTCTGCCACTACTATAGCATTGTAGAGGTTTGGAGGGGCCTGCGAGGTTATTACTGTTATTACTATGTGTTCTACTACTACGTTAGGTTCTGTGTGTAAGTCTTTGAAATCATTGAGAAAATTCGGATCCTTGTCCTTTTGGGTTGAGGGGTTGGTCGAGAGAAAGAACATCTGGTCGGGGGAGATC
>Ga0181414_1000229_pt1 | contig 17143 bp, 36 predicted proteins | sample 37SPOviralmetaG_FD_130139 | JGI IMG/M metagenome (GOLD analysis project Ga0181414, IMG submission 130139) | Marine viral communities from the oligotrophic San Pedro Time Series (SPOT) site, San Pedro Channel, CA, USA - 37 SPOT_SRF_2012-11-28 | ecosystem: Environmental > Aquatic > Marine > Strait... | reverse complement strand
AGTATTATGCTGCTGAAAAAATTGCTGGCCGTGGAGAAAAAAAAGCGACCGGAGAAGAGAAAAAAGTACGAGTGGGCAGAGAATGCCTGGGGTACTCAGATTAGGGTAGAAAAACGATGAGTATGGAAGAACAAATTCTAGAACGATTGCGGAAAAAGAGTGGTACGGCAGATGAGGTTCAACATGAATTGGGCTTTGAACATCAATCCAATTCCGCCGCATTTACTAAACTGAAGCAAGCAGGTAAAATCGAAGGAACGGGCATCTATCGAAAGACGAGACTCGGTAAGATGGCAGAAGTAATGCAAATCACTCAACCCAAGAACCCACTACCGTTTGAAGAAAATTGAAGAAGAGGGTTGACACCCTCGACAGTTAGTGTATAATACGTTTTTAAACCACGAAGAGATGGTTTCAACCCATTCGGGGAAGAGCCACCATCACTTCACTTTGAAAGGAAAGCGTTATGGAACGCGAAAGTATCATGAATGGGGACCAGCGTCTTAAGGGCCTTGTTGGAGCAAGATGTGTCAAGATTGAACTCGTTGATAAGGACGATCTTATTCTGGATGAGGAAACAAATGTCACCAGAACCAGTGGCATGAAGACTTCTCATATCAATGCCTTGAGAACTCATATCGAAAATCATGGTGGCTTTGATGAAAGCATCTCGATGATTTGTGTAGAGCAGCAGGGTGGGGAATACTTCGTTGTCGATGGGACTCATCGCACTTCGGCGATTCAAGGTATCGATTCAATTGGTGATATTAACGTGGCGGTTTGGGAATTTGATACTGATGCTGCACGGTATGAATTCCAGACTAGGATGAACGTCCATCCCCCTCACCTACAAGCAGAAAAGGAAGCCGTTGCAAATACCATTAGACGGCTTCATGGTGAGGGATCAGTGGAGTCAACCGAAGCGGCAATTACCTCAAAGGTCAACGCAATTGCCAAGGGTATGAGTCCAGAATCAAGAACTGAGATCATCAATAAGTGCGTGAAGGATCTCGGTGCGGTCAAGCACTGGCTGAACCTTCCTTCAGGTGCCGCTGGTCGATGGCTTGCAAAGAATTGTAACCCTCCTCGGGTAGATGGTTTCCGAGAGGATCACAATCGGAATTGTCTTGGTTCCGTTGTTAAGGATGGTAGCGAATACCGAATCGTTAGTCGCGCCATTGCGAACTACAACGAAACAGGTAAGAAGACTCAAGTGGTTGTCGCTCTATGTAAGGATGGTGGAAATCTTAAAGAACGCCGACAGGATGTGGTTGATACGATTAACGAAGAATTTGAACAGCAAATGAAATTGTATGGTGTCGATTCTATCAAGGAATATCCGATTGAGTTTGTTGGTTGTATTCCGCAGAATATTGGCCGAGGGCGTGATGCGGAAGATCCGAATACTCTCATCGAAATTAATGAAGATGAGATCGTGCAGGATGCCAAGCCACCCAAGAAGACGGCCCGCCGCCGTCGTCGATGATCGGCGGATGACAATTCGAGATTCGGACGGGAGGGGCCTTCGGGCCCCTCCTTTTCGTCCGATAATGCCTGTCAAGCCAAAAACCCCCATTTTTCGTCAAATAGCCACTAAAAGTTATCCACAATTTATCCCCAATTTTGGGAATATTCCTTCAATGGGTTGCATTCCTGCCTGAGTATGGTATAATATACATGTCCCAGCGGGGACGACTCACTGGTCCTAACGGAAACCAAACATGGACAACATCGTCAACTACTACCCGATCAACAACCACCTCGAAGTCTGCGTCTGCGACGACGAAGGTGAACGAGTGTTCGTCATCGTCAACACCGACTTGGGTTGGGAAGAGGAGATCAGTGAACGGGGAGCGAAGGTTCTCTGCATCAATCCCGATTCGACCATCACCTACGAAAACTGGGAAGATTTCTGCACCGCTAGCGGTATCTTCACGGAGGACAACTGATCATGAACGATACGCTTACCCTCTTCTCGATCCGTGCCGACTTTCGTGGTTGCGAATACGGATCCCTCTTCATCGTCGCCGCTGATGGCGCATTCTCTGCCACCGAATTGGTGCGAAACAGTCTCCAGACTGGCGAGTACGATTGTGGAGTCAAGATCGATTCTTGCGAACCGATCGGCACCACTACCCTCTACGATGCGCCGCGTGTCGTCGATAACTTCACTACCTGACAAGGACAACTGATGCAAGAATGTCCCGAATGCGGACAGCGATACGCGGGCGTCGATCCCAAGTGTTTCGATTGCTACGAACGAGACGAACAGTCGGCAGAATTCGCAGAGGACTGCGACCGACTCTTCCAGCAGACTCAAGATTTTGGAGACAACTGATCATGAACGACCGAACCAACAACCAGACCACTGCCGATGCCGTCGATCTCCGTCACTACATCAAGATGATCAACCGCGATGCTGCGGGTGGTTTCCTGCTCACCGATGATCTCGATCACTGGGCTGAGTACGGAATCTTTACCAAGGAGCAACTCGGCGACTATCTCGACGGATGCGTCGAGCGTGAAAATTCTAAGTACGATTCCACCGAATCGAACGACGACGACTACGATGGTGGTGCCTACTACTACGATCCGCCCGAACCCTCATGGGACGCTGTGTCCCGCCACGACTCCAACGAAGGATGGTGAACACCATGACCGAAACCGTACTACACCGAATTCCCGTCACTGGCGTGATGGATCTCCTGATCACCACGAACGGGTGCATCGACATCTTGGGCGGAGTGGACATTCAGTTCATGCTCGCCGTCCGAACGAAGGATGATACCGTCGAATCCCCGATCTCGATGGAAGCGGCGAAAGAGATCTTCATGAGCAATTGTGTCGAGGATCAGGACCGCGATGGATTCGTCTGGTCCGTGGAGGATCAGTGGTATGAAACCTTCGCACAGGCCGTTGAAACCGCCCGCCGGCTCCGCGAGGAGGGGCGTCGAGAAGACGAAGATCTTCTGCTCCGTGATGACATGCCCTTTTGAGGATTGAACGATGAACGAAGAAGCAGGATACAAACCCTCGTGGGATACTCGCATTACCTACCTTCTTTGTGGTAAGAGCGGACAGCATTATAGAATCATCATCTATATGCTGAACGGCGATAAGGTTCGGTTCATGATGGGCCATACCGAGAGTATTGTTGACGTTGTGCAGTCTCATGCCAGACAGGCTTGGGAAGAACTCATCCAAGATGGTTATTTTCTCAAGGATGTCGAGAGTCTCAGACATTCGGCACATTCTTCGCATGTCTCATCGAAAAACAATTTGGATTATGCTCTTGACGCATGAGAGAAATCGAGTATAATACATACATGTTCACGACAACGATTTACGCACCATTCCCAGACGGAAACATCATGATTTCAACAGACCTAAAAATTCTAGTGGAAGAGGAATACGGCTATCGATACTGGTCGTGGATTCCTACCGACATTTCAATCGACGAAGTTGAAGTCAAATTCAACGAAGCAGTTTCAGATCCGATCTCATGGTCTCGTGTTTACTTTCACGATCTCACCAAATTGGGTGGAGAGTGGACCGAACTCAAGATGCCCGAAAACCTCTCCGAAGACGAGGAGGAAGATTGGGTTCTAGAACACTTAGAAGGTGATGAGTATCACGGCATGGCGACCGTCCGTTATGATGGAGATGATTCGAGGATTCTATGGAACACCGAAAACGTATGAAGAAGGAAAAGAAGGAATGGCGTGGCGATAAGGCACGGCCTTCTAATCGAGCCAAGACTTGGGGACGAGATAAGTCTCCTAAGCAGGATCGAAAGAAGTGGAACAACAATCCCTCCGAGATTTGCTGGGTGGGATGAGACATGGAGAGAACGTTTCTCTCCTAATCGATCAAAACGCATAGGAGACATATCATGTCTAGCGTTTTTGAAAAGACCGTGGTTCGGCACCACTACACTCAGGTGACCTACCTGATGGAGCATGGTGATACCATCTGGTACATCACCGAAGCCACGGACGAGAATGGTAAGACGAGCATCGTCGATATCAACTCTCACCAAAACCAGTGGCTCAAGCCCACTGACTCTCTCTACCGAGAGATCGAAACCGCCTTCCGCGTTAACCGAAGGTGACATATGTCAGGGGGGATCTTACGATCCCCTCTGGCGATTCTTTTATTGGAGCATAGAATGCAAGCAGGTTTTACTTTCAGCAGACGAGACGATCGAAACAAGTTTGAACAAAGCCTATATGAACTAAAGATGTCTTTCGTTGACATTCTTCGAGATGCTGTACCGATCATCGAGACTGGTGGCGTTCATCGTGGTGACACGTTCACAATTGAACTGTTCTGGAACGATACTGATAACATCAACCTAAATGAATTGACCGATCTGGCGTATGGTTGTGGTGGTACAATCTCCATCGTCTAAATAGATTAGGAGAATTCTGATGGCATCAAGTGTAGTATATCGTGCTTACGTTTGTAGTGGTTATTCCAATTCTGAAGGTGATCCACGACGAGGTAACTCTGATTATGTTCCTGAAGTTATAACTGAACGTTTGTTCGGTGATTTTCAAACGGAATATGAACTTAGAAACACTTACAGGAAATGGATTTCGTCTTGGACTAAGCAAAATCCTGGCGATGATCTTCCAACTCTAAAGATAGTAGAAGTTGTTGTCGATGAAAACAACATAGACGTTTACTATAATAATAGTTAACTTTTACTTGACAAGATTTAAGACGGGGCTATAATTACCCTTGTAGCGGTTTCAATGATTAATACTAAAAACACTAATGAGGTTCTCTAAGTTGGAAAAAGAATCATATGATCTACTGCTACTAGCCGTATCCATCCTTCTTGTGTATGTTACAATCGTAAGGAGGAACGACGATGAGTAGTGAATTCAACGTTGAACTACAGAGTGGTCGTACATCAATTGTTTTAACTTTTGATAATGCATATAGTATCACTGCCTCTTGGGGTATCGATCAGGACTGTGCTAACGTTGAAGCCGAAACATACCACAATGATTTTCTTGATCTGTTCTCCATACCTAATGTTCAGGTTACAGTTCAAGACTCAGATGGCGCCAGTGTTCCCTTTGCTAAAGGTAAGAATCATATGGCCCGAGTGACACCAGAAGAATTTATTCAAATCGCGTATCGTGTATCTTCCATTGGAAAGGAAATTGTTGATGAGTGAGTATAGACTGCATATTGATATCCCACTAGGCACTGATGAAGAGGAAGCAATGACTATTGCTTCGCATCTGATTTCTTCTATTGCCATTCATGTTGGTAATCGAGCAAAGATGGGTGACAACATTACTGGGTTGAACTATCGTCTTGGACATGATGATGATCGGCAGAAGTCGAACTACTTTACCAAGAATGAAGAGGGTCATGTAAATAACAAGAAGACTCGCTTGACATTCATGGAGAAGAGTCTATAATATATGAAACGGGTCGGAAGCGGATGGCATCAGCAGTAACGCTTATAACGTTATTTTCGGGAGTTCGAGTCTCCCCCGACTCACTTGGATTTTGTGATGAGTAAGAAACTAAAAATTTATGTTGCTGGACCGATGAGCGGACTTCCTAATCTAAACTGGGAAGCATTCGATGCAAAGGAAAAGCAGTTACGAGCGGATGGTTGGGATGTTGTGAATCCAGCCGCTATGGATCGTGACGCTGGCATAGAACCAGATCAAATAGGAGAGTATGACTACGAAGAGGCGGCAAGCAGAGATGTGGAAGCCCTTCGTTCATGCGATGCTATCTATCTTATGTCAGGGTTTCAATTCAGCAAAGGGGCATGTTGGGAACGGGCGCTAGCAAGACACTGGGGCCTAAAACGTTACTACGAGATCCCACGAGAGGATCATGAAAGGAATTCACTATGAATCGACCAAACCGCGTACCACGAGAAACCACAAAGTCTTTTACCGAGAGAAAAATCCCACGGGATGAACAACTCGAAAAAGCAAAGAACGAAAATAAACGCATCCGTCAGAAGATGCGTAAACTAAGTAACAAGGAAGATTAATGCCAACTTATACTCCAGCCGATTTGATCACAGAACTAGAACAAGGCATCTGTCGAGTGATCTTCAAGAAGAAGTCGAACGATCTTGTGCGTGTCATGTATTGCACATGGGCGCCTGAGGTTCTCGTCCGAGAGAAAATGGCACCAGAGGATCTCAATGAAGGGAATCGTCTGGTGGTTTGGGATATTGAAAAGAACGGTTGGCGTTCATTCGATCTCACTACTGTTATTGACTTCACCCCTAACATTGAAAAACTAGGAGACTAATCTAATGTTTAAATTTTCAAATACAAGTAATCTTGCCGTGATCTTTGGTGGTCTTGCCTTTTACGGGCAGCAGACTGATCAAATGAATCTCTTCTACGTCTTTGCAGGAATTGCCATTGCTCTCATGTGCGTCTCGGCCCGCGACAGAGAAAATCAGTGGGAACGTGACGATGAGATCGGTCGTATTGAACGAGATCGTGCCGCAGACTACGATGAACTTGTCCGACGTATTGATGAAAGGAATGATTGATATGTTTACACCTACCTTTAGATTGCCTTGGGACTACGTTGGTTGTGGGACTCCTCGAATTGAACTCGTAAGGAACCACAACCATTGGCGTACTTGTCTGTTCAACTTTAATGTGGATAGCATGGTTGACGGGTTCGACGCCGATACCCTCGAAGAACTCTCTGAGATTTTTACAGAGGCTGCGGAATACATAAAGAGGACGGATACGGAAACGCCGTGTCTGTTTGAATCCGCAAAGGAGGGTAGTGATGAACTACAAAGCCGATCAGAACCCCGAACAGAAGCAGTGGGTCCAGAGTGTTGTTGAAGCCAGTGAGGCAGCGGTGATTGGATATGAAAAATATCTACTCGATCTGATTGACTATCGTGAACTTGCTACTATAATGAAAACCCTTGCGGGACTTCTCCCAATGGATCGTGACAAGTATCATGACTTTGAACACATGAAAGCAAAGCGTAAAGGTAAAAAGCGATGAGTAACTATAATCTAAATGAACAAGTGATTCACGCCAACAGTAAACGAGTTGGCAAAATCGTAGAGGTTCAGGAAGTAGAAGGCAAGACTTTTTATAAGGTTGACTTCGATGGACTTCGTGAAACCATGAGTGAAAACGATCTCGCGTATTTTCTTACGGAATAGAAATGAACATCTTTGTATTGTCTGAGAACCCATGGCTTGCGGCACAACAAATGTGCGACAAGCATGTGGTAAAAATGCCTCTTGAAACTGCCCAAATGCTTTCGACCATTCATCGAGTATTGGATGGACACGAAACAATTAGGCTGTCTAAGAATGGCAGAAGGATCAAGACATGGGTTCATCCTACCCATGAGTTCTTACTGTATCGCTCCACGATGGTGAACCACCCATGCACCGTCTGGGGGCGTGCGAACGTAGCGAACTACTGGTGGTTGGTTGATCACGGGATCGCTCTCTGCAACGAGTACACCCGTCGCTACGGTCGTCGTCACGCTTCCCAGACCATCATCGACTGGTGTCAACAGAACGCACCACAAGGGATCCTAGACTGCTTCACGATGACACCATTTGCACAGGCTATGCCTGACTACTGCAAGGTGCCTAAGAACGCAGTTTCTGCCTATAGGCAGTATTACCTGAAAGAGAAAAAGGCAATTGCCTCTTGGAAGCACAGCGAAGTGCCTAACTGGTATCTCTCAGAAAATTGGGAAGATTCTCTTCAGGTGGGTTGACAACGAGTCGATGTATGTTATAATACTATCTGACAAGTGGAGACAAACCCATGACTAAGATACCTTAACGACCGATGACTAATATGTTGCCTAATTTTATTATGATTTATGTAAATGAGTCCCGCTGACATAAGTTCAGCCCGAGATAGTTCGACCTTCTCGGAACAAGCAACAGGCATCCAAGTTTAGGGATCTTAGGTCAAACCCTGGCGTTACGCGGACTCGCCACCCGCAACTTTTTGAGAAAAACCGAATCAAAGGGTTGACAACCAACCAGATTCGGATACAATATACAAAGTCGAGTGCGAAGGACTGGTTCGCACAACACTTACTTCTTCTTTGTCCAGTCAATTAGGAATCAGCGTAATGTCTAGCAACACTCTCACCAAGAAGCGTCGTGTCATGAACTACCTTGCCAGCGGCAAGGGTCTCACCCCCAACGAGGCGAAGTCACGATTCGGTGTCGGTAACCTCCGCGCCACCATCAGCGACATTCGGTCGCAGGTCGAGGCGTTCGGTAACTGGGAAATCACCAGCGAGTCTACCTCGACTGGAATGACCCGTTACTTCATGGATGATGTTCATCCTGGCAACCGCACCTACGGCTACGACGCCGAGGGCAACCGCTACGCTCTCTGATCTTAATTGATCAGACCCAAATCGTCGGGTGGGGAATGCTCCCCACCCGACCCCATAGCGGGTGTCGTATAAAGGCATTACGGCAGGTTTCCAACCTGCTCATGAGAGTTCGATTCTCTCCACCCGCTTTATGAAAAGTGACTTCACAATCTCACCCATCGGTAAGAAAGAAGCCGCAGAACTACTTCTCAAGTACCACTACCTGAAGGATCATTCCAAGGGATTCAAAAGTGGTTACAACTATGGACTCTTTCGTGACGAACCCATCTCCGCTGAAGGCCCTCTTGGAGTTTGTATCTTCACTGGCCTCCCAGTTCCAGAACTCGCCCAGTCTGCATTCGGACTCAAGCGAACGGAACAGCAAGGACTCTTTGAACTCTCGCGGTTGTGTTTGCACCCGACACCACAGAGTTCTGAAAGGAATCTGGCGTCATGGTTCGTGGCAAAATGTCTGCGGAAGTTGCGGCAAAGTTGTGAAGTGCGAGCAGTATTAAGTTATGCTGATTCAGATTTTCACGAGGGAACTATTTACAGGGCGTCCAACTTCGGTTACTATGGACTCTCTGATCCCAAGAAGGATTTCTGGATCAAGCAAGAAGATGGTAGTTTCGTCAAACACTCTAGAGGAAAGATGAGTGGACTCGAAGGCGAGTGGCGAGACAGAAGTAGAAAACACCGTTACCTAATGGTGTACGATAAAACTCTCAATGTTCAATGGAACAAGGAAAACAGTAATGCGTAAGTTCTTTAATATTCTCAATCAGGTCTTTTATATTCTGGCAATCGCTTCAATCGGATTGTCAATCCATATCTACTCGACCCGATCACCCGAACTTGGTATCTTCATTGGACTTTGGGTGCCAACTCTTCTTCTTCTCGGTCCTGCGTGCCCGTGGAAGCGAAACGAAAACTAATTTGTAAGGGATTAATTACCCCTTGCACGGGACTCGCATAACAATCCTCCGCGAACGGGGATAGTGCAAACTCCAAATGGTTTAGCGACCTGTCCTCATGATGCAGAAATGCTTGTGCAGAGATGATCCTTAGCGGGATGCGTGGAGTGGTGGGAATAGGTTACTACAGACATTGTACGATCGCCCTATTCCTTTCAGGTATACAATAACCCTGAGTCCCATTTGAACAAGTGAAAGCCCGCCGATGTGTGAAGTCATCGGCGGGCTTTCGTGCGACGGGGGTCACACAGATTCAATATAGTCCGAAGACTCCTGCTTGTGCAGAAGTTACTTCTCTTGATTCGATTGGAACAATAGTTCCAGATGTAATTTTAAGACCAGAAACGGTTTCTCCTGCTTTGCTAATAAAGTCAACAGTCTTTACACCGCTTTCTCCGTTGTAGAAGGCTTTGAATCCTCCAGAAGATCCCGCCGCTACGTCTTGAATGCCTCGATAGTTCATTTCATGCTCCTGAAATTACCTTGATACATACTATGTATATGACTTGACTTATTCACTGTACCCTGTATAATAATGGAGTGAAAATTATGGGTGATAAACACGCAGCGGGTAAGGGTTCCAAGTATAGACCCGTAGACCGCAAAAAATACTCCGAAAATTATGAAGCGATTTTCGGTAAAAAAAAGAAACCAAAAAACTCAAACAAAAAGGATTCTAGAAAATGAGTGATGTAAAACTGGTTAGACTGAAGAGTGGCGAAGAACTGATTGGTAAGTGGAGCGATGGTCATCTTGACAATCCCGTGATTCTTGTTCCTACTGGAAACGGATCGGTTGGACTAATGCCTTATATGCCCTACACTAATGTTGCTGATAGTGGTATCGATGTTCCTGAAGATTTTATTCTTTTCGTTCTCGATCTACATGATGAACTTTTCAATCACTACAATAGTCAGTTTGGTTCGGGACTCGTTGTTCCGCCAACAGGACCAAAGGGTTCTGGTCTTGTAGATCCCGCTGGTCTTAAACTTACTAACTGATAAGGATTAATAATGTCTAAGAGTATGCGTGCAAAGGATGAATTCCGTGGTATGAACGTAGGACGCCCTCGTTCTTCTAAAAAGAAGAAGGGCAATGCTCCTGCTAAAACTGCTCGTTGTGGTAATGGTAAGAAGTTGCGATAATTGAAGTGGGCGTGGCTCAGTTGGATAGAGCAGCGGACTTCTAATCCGCAGGTCGCAGGTTCGAGTCCTGCCGCCCATGTTCCTTCGGAGGGCAGTGTTTCCACGGTAGCACAATTGGTAGTGCGTGCGGCTGTTAACCGCAAGGTTGCTGGTTCGAGTCCAGCCCGTGGAGTTCATTTTTAGAAAGGATTCATATGATGAATCGATTTACTGGTGGGACAATTCTTGGGTTTGTTATTGGTGCCAGCGTGGCAGCAACACAGGCTCCAGATAAAGTAGATCCTTGTGATGGTTGGAAGTTTGATGTTGCAGTTCTTGAAGCAGCAGTCCTTACTCTTTCTGGTGGTGATATGGAAAAGTATTCTAATGTCATGAGCAACATGGGTTGGGCCGCGGCGCGTGCAGTGAAGCGTGCAGAAGGTAAGGACATTAATGATGCAACTCCCAGTATGTACAAGTGGGAATCCTCAAGAATGAACGCATGGCAGCGAAGGCAGCATGACAATGTTCGTGATACGGTTCATCTTGAGAGTGTGATGTTGATAAAGGAAGAAGCAGAGAAGAATCAACTCAAAGTACGAGAGGTGGCAATCAATGCCCGATAATTTCCTTACAGTTAATGTCCCACTCTCAGATGAGAAGTTGAACGCATTAGTAAAGTTTGCGGTAGAACACAATATCACCGCAGAACAACTAGCAAGTCAAGTTGTCCAGCAGTGGGTTAGTACGCTTTTGCCAAAACAGGTCCACAATCATGTGTCTAGAGAGACTAGTTGATATTGCAAAACCTCTTTGTATGAACTTGGATCGAAAGAAGAAGCATGTTTCGATCATCATTTCAAAGGGTGAGATTGTTTCTGTTGGAACCAATCAATACAAGACGCATCCGATTGCAAAGGCCATTGGATATCGTTATGAGGAAATGCACAGTGAACTCAACGCATTGTTGAAAACAAATCAGAGAAAAAATCTTCACCTATATAATTTTAGATACAACAGGTTTGGTGAGATGAGAATCGCCAAACCTTGTTGTCTCTGTATGCCTTGGTGTAAGGTTATGTTTAAAAGTATTCACTACACAACTCCAGAGGGTGTGGTGAGATTGGAGTACGAATGGAACTCGAATTCAAGCCAGGGAAGTTTGCCCTCGATCGTGACACACTTGAAACAGTGATTGTTAAGGAAGTAAAGGACGATAAACTTTTAGTTCTTGCCATGGATGGTATTACTGAGTCTTGGCATAATAGAGAAAACTTTAATTTGTTTCGTAGATCAGAGGGTAAATGGAAAATCGAAGGCCCTCCGATATATAAAACAAAGGAAGAATTGAAAAGAAGCAATTCTGATACAGACAAGAAAAACATTTCAGAAAGGTTTAAGTGATGGCAGATAAAGATCCAGATTTCATGGATAGTTTTGATAATAATGATTCGTTCGGATTCATGGCAGTCAATGAAGACGAATTAAAGGATCTTATTGGTGGTGGTGCTACTGACGAACAGGTAACGCCAGAGCAAATCGCTGCTATCCAAGATAAACTACAGTTGATTGTTGAGATGAATAGCACCTGCGAAGGTGCAGGTGCCGTAAAAGCACAGTATGATGAACTTCTCAAAGCCAAGATGAACGAGATTGAGCAGTTAGTTCTTCCTCTGCTTATTAATCTCAAGAAGAATGGTGATAAAGATTACCTATACTGGCCTGGCGCACAGAGAACTGCACAGGTAGAATTACAAACAGAGCGTATCTTACAGATCACGCAGAGTTGAAATTGGGTGGCTTCGGCCACCCAATTTTTTATACATATATTCAGGAGATTATAAATGAGTGAAAAAGATAAACCTGCTGGAGCAGGGTTCTTCGGAACTAAGAAACTCTTGAAGAAGTATAAGAAAGATACTCCTGGCGAGTCCGTAGAAGAGGTCTATAAGAACTCTGGACTCGGTAAGTGGTTCGGACAATCCGCAGGTGGAGAAGCAGGTTGGGATAGATACAACACTAAAGGCGAACGAGTCGGTAAGTGTGGTGACTCCAAGCCAGGTGAAGGTAAACCAAAGTGCTTATCTCCTAAGAAGGCAAGACAACTACGGGCTCAAGGCGGTAAGAAAGCGATTGGGAACGCAGCGAAGCGTAAGAAAGCACAAGATCCAGACACAGATAGGCCAGGAACGGGCAATAAACCCATCAACGTTTCAAACAATATTAAGAAGGAAGATCGAGATATGAAATCAGCAAAAGAATTTTTAAACGACATGATTAATGAGCAGATTAATGAAGATCTTCTCAACGAGAAGAATAAACCAACTAATCCTGCTTTATGGGCAAAGTCAATCTCTGCTGCCAAGTCTAAGTTTGATGTATATCCTTCTGCTTATGCTAACGCATGGGCATCGAAGCACTACAAGGCTGCTGGTGGTGGTTGGGAATCCACCAACGAAGAAACAGAACTCGATGAAGCGTTGAAGGTAAGAAAGAATGATGGTCCCTTTACTGTTGTTGCCCTTAAAGGTGGTAAGGTAGTCGATACTTTCCGTGGTGCTGAACACGGAGAACTAAAGGACGTTGTTGCGTTCTCTAAAGCCAATAACAAGGGCGCCAAGATCTCGGTTGAAGCAAAGGGCGGAAAGGTCGTCCACACCGAAGGTTTTGAAATCGACGATGAGTTGATTGATCTCGATCTCAGTGAGGCAAAGAAGAAGAGAATCACCAAACTACATGGCAAGTATCCAAAGGGTACTCATTATTGTGCTACCCATGTTGAACACGCTGAGTTCGGACATGGCAACCCCATTCACTCGCAGCACGCTGCTCCTGACGAGTTCGGTGACATCGACTGGTACGATGTCATGTTCGAGCATGGGATCGAGCAGAGAGTCGCTACAGACGACCTAGAGATCCATCTAGGAGAGGCTCATTATGATCACGTTGAGCATGATCATCCAGGCGAGGATCTTGGAGAGGCAGAGTTCGACTCAAGGAAGTCGGCAGAAGAGATTCGTCTCCGCACCAAGTATCGTATGAGCAAGGATGGCGGTAAGGATGGAAAGCCTTATTCCCCAGAGGATATGCACGGAGCAATGGATTCACTCCATCGCAAAAAGGCAAGAACCAGTGGCGTAAGACGTTTGGGTTCGCAGCATCCCAGCAATAAGAAACTCAATCTAAAGATTGGTGAGGCCATGGGGCCAGGAATCGCTCACAAGGATGGATTGAAGGATGCACAGAAGACTCCTTCCATGCAGCGGTACTACGCTCAGGTCAGGAAGGATCAAGCAGCCCGTGCCAAGCAGATTGAACAGGAACGTAAAGATGGTATCCGTAGCAAGTATGAGTCAGTCGAGCAAGTTGATGAAGTCTCGTCAGACACCCTTCGGTCTTATGTTACTAAGAGACGAAAGCAAACCGTCAAGGATCTTTCCCGAGAAGATGGCGGACATAACGATTCTAAACTCAAGAAAAACAACAGGGGAGTTGTTAATGCTCTCTCCCGTCTTGATGCTCGTAAAAACAAACTAGAACCAGAACTTAAGAGAGAAGAAGTCGAACAGGTTGATGAACTCAAACGAGATACTCTCGGATCCTATGCGGATAAGGCACAAGGTGACATTGAAGGTATCGGGAACGTCCTGAAAGCAAAGGGAAAGCAAGGTCCAGTTTCTGCCGAACACAGAGCAGAGTTAGAGCGTGAGTTGAGAAACCGCGTTAAGGGTAGAAAAAGGGCGATTGGTAAGAAGTATACCCGCGAAGATGCTGAACAGGTTGATGAACTCAAGATGCCCGATAAGGACAAGAGGGGTCGAGCAAAGGATCCAGTCATCGGTGCCGCTCTAGAGCGTGGATCTCGTCGAGCAGATCTCAAGGCTGATGGTAAACTCCGCAGGGGTGATACTGATGGTGCCGAAGGTCACATGACGCGATCACGAAAACGACAGGCTGCAAGTCGCACTCCAGTAGAAGAAGCAAAGGTCGGTGATACCGTTCACCTCGGACACGCCAGCAAAGGCGGTTCTGGTGTCAAGGGTAAGGTCGTAAAGATCGATGGCAGAAATGTCCACATCAAGAACGACAAGGGTGCAATGTTCAAGGGTCCGATGGATCGCGTTACCGTAGGTGAAGCAATCAAGTATGACGCTGCTCACCCAGATCAGGGTATTACTGGTAAGGTCACTGGTAAGGGCAAACGAGATCGCGGGCCGAAGGGATCACGAACGAGTGGAGAGGTTCGCACGAAATACAGCGGTCATCCTGCATACAAGGATGATAGTCCTGGCCTTCCCATCAAAGCAAACGACATTGGTAGACTTATTAAGACTGCTCGTAAGCCCAAGACTAAACCATACGATTCCCGCAATGTAAGAAACCCCCGTCTCACCAAGGATCATGTTGAGCATGGAGTTGCCGAGGGAATGGCTGATAGTGCCAAGAGAGCAGCAAAGATTCTAGCCGCTAGAACACCAAAGAATGTTCACAATCCAGGCCACCCAGAGAAATCAAGTGCAGGTGATAGAGAAGCAAGACGACGAGAACGAGATAAGAAATTTATGCTCAATAACAGAGAAGGTGTTGAGGATATGACTGCCGCACAGGAGCGTGATCGACAGCACCGAGACAACCCAACTCGCAAGACAGTGGCGGGCGTAAGACTACCATCAACTGATAAAGAACGAGCATCTTATGTCAAGAAGTATCAGTCAGACAAGGCTGGAAATCCTGGCAACACCAAGCCACGAAAGATGCGAGATCTTCAGATGAGACTGAGAGGCCCTAAGTGAAAAGTTTTCTAGAGTATTACGATGACGAGACACCAGAAGAGAAGAAGCGACGAGAGAGAAATGATGCTGCTCTCGATGCAGAAAACTCAGATGATGCGATGGACGACCGTGTAGTTCCCTACAAGAAGGAAAAGAAGAAATGAGATCATTTACCGACTACCTAAATGAAAAGATGGATCCTCGGAAGCATGCCGTTGAGCGTGATGGTAAGTTTGTTGTTGTCGATAAGGACGGAGAAACCGTCAAGACTTTCGATGATAAAGAAGCGGCAGAAAAGTATGCCGTGGCGAACCATGATAAGTTAATGGAGGGTTGTGGTTGTGATGGGACTAATGAAGACGTTAGTTCTAAGGATGCGGGTAGAATCGGTGCTGCTATTTCAAATAGAAAGGATCTGCCCGCTTCTGAAAAGAACGTAGCAAGACGATCTCTTCAGAGAAAGGTAGCCAGGGCCCAGAGAAGAGAAAAAGCATTTAATGTAAACTCCGATTCTGGTAGTAGATATCGTGTCGGAACAAAACGTCCTACTGATGATACTGATCCAAAGCACAAGGGTCTTCGTCGCAATGATGCAATCGCCAAAACCTTGAAGTCGTATGGTACGAACGAAGATGTCGAGCAGGTTGATGAACTCAAGAAGTCCACTCTCATGAGTTACAAGGATAAGGCTAAGAAGAGTGAACGAAGCGGCAGAGACACAGGGTTCGAGGGTGAAACCCCATCCGAACGAGAAGCAGGCGTTCGACAGGTAAAGAAAAGAAAGAAGGGTATTGATGGTGCAACCAAGAGACTCGTCGCTCGTCAATACGAAGATGTCGAGCAAGTTGATGAAGTCTCGTCAGACACCCTTCGTTCTTACGTTCACAAGAGAAGTGGACAAGTTCGTAGTGATCTCAGCACTGACAAACACTCCCCCAAGACTAACAAGAAAGCAAAGGGCGTATCTGCTGCTCTCTCCCGTCTTGATGCTCGTAAGAACAAACTAGAACCAGAACTCAAGAGAGAAGAAGTAGAACAGGTTGATGAACTTTCCAACAAGACCATGAAGTCCTACATCAAGAAGGCACAGAAGGACAACACCGATCGTGTCACCCGTATGGCAGACCAACCAAGTCACATGCCTGCGGACAAGGGTGAGATGAGGAAGTTACGAAAGCGTCAACGAGGCGTAGTGAAAGCAAAGACAGATGTCGATATGCGTAAGATCGCTGGTAAGGATTATCGCAGTAGAATGGGTGAAGATGTCCAAGAAGCATGTTGGGATAGTCATGTCCAACAAGGCACAAAGATGAAGAAGGGCAGAATGGTTCCTAACTGTGTGCCTAAAACTGAGTCAGTCGAAGAGGCAAAGAAAAAGATCAAGGTCAAACTCGACCCCAAGAAGAAGATAGGCTATGAGGTTAAGTCTGTTGGTCCTGGCGGAAAGACTACCGTCACCAAGCGTAAAGATATGCCTGGTCAGGAGGACGTAGGAGAAGCGTCTGGTGCGTGGCAGCGTAAAGAGGGGAAGAACAAGGAGGGTGGTCTCAACGCAGCAGGGAGAGCATCCTACGAGCGTGAGAACCCCGGTAGCGATCTCAAAGCACCCGTATCCGCAGAACAAGCGAAGAAGAGCAAGGGTGGTAAGGCAGCGAAGAGACGCAAGTCGTTCTGTGCTAGAATGGGTGGAATGCCTGGTGCAATGAAGGACGAAAAGGGCAGACCAACTCGTAAGGCATTAGCCCTTCGTAAGTGGGACTGCTAGTGGAAGTGTGGACCGAATCCAAGAGCGTCGGATAAACCCTTTTTTGACATTCTTCCTGACATAGAGTTCTTGGATCTCGGGCCTCCACTAAAGTTCAAGGCATCTTTACTTGCAAAATTATAACTTGGTTT
>Ga0181414_1000226_pt1 | contig 17399 bp, 7 predicted proteins | sample 37SPOviralmetaG_FD_130139 | JGI IMG/M metagenome (GOLD analysis project Ga0181414, IMG submission 130139) | Marine viral communities from the oligotrophic San Pedro Time Series (SPOT) site, San Pedro Channel, CA, USA - 37 SPOT_SRF_2012-11-28 | ecosystem: Environmental > Aquatic > Marine > Strait... | reverse complement strand
CTTTTAATACATACGGAAAAGGTATAGAAAATTGCTTGGTTGAACCATCTCCAGTACCAGTAAAATTAGCAAAAGGCATAACTAGGAATTAATAATTTCCCTCCATTCATTAAGATTAACACCCACACCATAAACTGGCTCGCTATCTCTGTTAATAGTTGCAAGTTTTCTTTGCTCGTATTCGTTAAGAGATAGTTCTTGTTGCGTACTTCCGTTAGCACCTTCTCCAATTTCGTTAAGATATTTCTTCTTAGTTTCTTTCTTGTATGCATTTGCAACATTCATAATTAATTGTAATTTTCTCAACATTCTTTTATCTGATATTCTTTCTGGGAATTGAAAATTTTCTCCTGTATTACCTTTAGCTCTTGTTTTAGAAGTTGCTATCTTGCTAGGGTCTACATCTCTTTCTAAAAGATAGTTTTCGTTTTGGGTTATTAGATAATGCAACGCTTCAGAAAAATTCATTGGTCGCCCAGCACCAACAATATCTAGCATTACTTCAGTCGCAAAGATTTCTTTCACTCTATTAAATTGAACATCATCTAGTTTTGCTCCACTAGCTGTATTTAAAAAGTTCCTACCAATAAAACGAGGGTAAGCACCTTTACCATGTAGCCTGTTTAACTCATTATAAATCACACCAGCTATTCCGTAATCCTTTTCTTGAGTTGGTTTAAATACTTCTAAAGGATTTAATGTTGATAACAATGCTCTATGGATAGGACTAGATATAGATTCCCAGTTATAAGAACTAGCGTAAGTCTTTGGTTGTCCAGTTATTTCATCTATATCAATCGTATAACCTAAAGATGTTACTGGTAATTGTGTTCCTAGTTGATGCCAGAAATTTTCAACAAAAGCCCAAACAGGATTTTCGCTAGTACTATTAGGGGCTATTCTTCTTTTGTTATCTATACCAACTCGTAGATCTCTTGCTATCTGTGGTACATATCCAAACATAGTTCTTCTTGCAAAGTCAGAAACACGACCACGACTACCAACTACATAGTTATTCATAACGCTATCTCCTTGCAAAAAGTCAGCCATTAATCTTTGTATATCATTTAAACTTTTAAATAATCCCTTATCTATCTGCTGTAACGCTGTATCTTTAGCTGTGTACATGACAGCTTTAGCAAGTCTGATTGCATGAGCAGAAGCCAGTATTGCAACGTCTTGATTTATCTCATAAGCTTCTGATGTTTGCTCTGCACTAAGAGTATCGTTTCTATCTATTTTTGAATAATTTAAATCCTTTGGTTTTATAAATTGCTCAATAGGCATAGTGTTTAAATTTTCTCTGAAGTTAGCTGAGATACCTAGTATTGTTCCAAACGTATCGAAAGCTTCTAAACTAAACCATTCGCTATAAGTACCATCAAACTTTTTAAATCTTATACTCCATGCTGGACGTTTTTGATCTATATACATTTGTCTTTTCTTTCTATTAAACCCATACCCTGCCTGTACGTCTATTGCTCCAGAGGCAAGAAGAGTAGTTCCCATTCCAGCAAAAGTCATACCAGTAACCATCTCTCCTATTGCATTTTCTCTTACAAATAAATCTTCAGAATTTATATCTCTCCAATAGCTATCTACCATTCCGTTAGCTGCTGGTAACATTCTTAAAACACCTTTAATAATATTGTTAGGAGTTCTGTTAACAGGGAAAATAGCACCAGTTATAGGTAGACGATCTGTAATTGCACCAACTATATTTGCGGGTAGGTTTGTAAGGTTTGTTGGTAAACTACTAATTTGATTTGGGTTCTTAGCATCAACGTAAGCACCTACAGGTTGTGATTCTCTAGCTCCTCCAGATACCATTTCATTGGCTTGATTCATTCCTTCTTTGTTTGTAACAGCATCAGGTAGTTTTAAGTATTGATTGACGTATTCCATTTGCTCCATAGGATCTGTAATCCCTGCCTCCTGTGCTCTTCTCATCCCATATTCTCTAGTTCTCTTATTTCTTTTTATATTGATGTCGTCTGTAAAAGTTAAATATTCAGAAGTTTGTCTCATGTTTTCTGAACTAAAGAAACCACCTTCAACTACATCTCCATTTGCCATTTCAACATCTAGCATAGATTTTCTAGTTAATTCTTTTGCTTCTAGGCTTGCCTTATCTAATGCATTTTTTGTTGTTATATCTATTCCTCTTGAATACATATCCATTAAAATCATTTCCATATGTCTTATTTCTTCTTGAGCTATAGCTGTACCAGTAGTTATTAAAGTATCTAAGCTTCCAAACATTCTGCTACTGAAATTGCCAAAGGTACTTTTTACTCTATGCATGAATAAAGCCATGCCATTGTTGTCTGGATTTAACCAATACTCATTTCCTTTTGGTTGTTCTTTAAGTAATTGAGATTTATGTGGTTGATAATCAAAAGGTAAGTCAGCCTGATTTTCGACTTTAAATAATTTCATTCCATTATTACCAGCAAACTTTCCACCTTCAAACTGACCTTTGCCAATATTTCCAAAGTTTGTATTATGTTTGAAAGATTGCATTGCTAAATAAATAGCTTGCATTAAATGTGACTGAGATCTTAAATATCCTCTATGTCCAAACAATCCTTGTAACTGCTCTCTTACATCCATAGCAGTCCTTTCATAGTCATTAAGATTTCTACCAATACCTCCAATCCTTGCACCAGCATTTTTTTGTAAAGGAAGTAAAACTGCTCTTACATTATTACCAACAGCAACTCTCATAAAAGTTTTTACTCCTAAGAATATAGAGTTTCTAAATGCTGAAACAAGGTTTTGTTGAGTCATTGAACCTTTTGGATATTGCTCAAAAGTTTTGTTTAAATGCCTCATAATTCTTGTACCATTAACTTTATCGTTAAGGTATGGATTTACTTCTGCTAATAGCTGTAAAACTTCTCTTGCTCTATCGTTAGGCTCTCCACTAAAAATACTTTCGTAAGTATCTTCATCTAAAACTTTCTTAAGAATATTAGTTCCTTGAGCTAAACTTCCTTCAAAAGTTTCTCTGTTTAATCCAATAGGACGTTCTGCCTCTGGAGTCATTTCGGCCTTAGAACCAATAATTTTATTTGCTTTGTTTATTTCTGGAATATATATAATATCTCCATCAAGCCCTAAGTCTGATCCCTTTAACCTAATACCATCTACTCCTAGTTCTGCAATATATTCATTGATTGCTTTCTTTTGTGTTTTATTTAAAGATTGATTGAAGTTAACATTAACTCCTCTATCTTGTAATATCTGCTTTAATCCAACACCAGCCTCTACTAAGTCAGCAATGTTTGTATCTTTTAGATCTCCAGTAAGAACATTATCTCCAGCTACAGAACTAGGTTTTATATCAGAAGTAAAGTAAGCACCAGAACCTAATCCTTCATCCGTTTCTTTTAATCCATTACTCATTGCATCTTGTACAGATCCAATTTCTCCTTTCATTGTTATATTTTTTTCTGGACTCATTACGTTTATAGTTATCTGTTCGCCATTAAAATCTACTTCCCTACCCATCATCTGTAATCTTTGTCCAGATGCTCTGCCCCATGTAGCGTAAGCATTGTTTAATTTTGCTGAGTTTTCAAATGTTGCAATCAAGAATTGTGCATTTTGTGGAGAAGGATCTGCTTCATAGTTTTTAGCAGCAACAGCATACATATCTGTAGTGCCATCTCTCATTAAACGAACAGCAGCAAAAGAAGATAAATCTTTCATAGCCATCATGTCGCCTTTAGTAACCTGTCTAAATATCTTTATAACTTCATCTACATTGCCATCAACATCATCTATTAATTGCATTGCTAATTTATTTAATTCACTTAACTTAACTGCTGGTATCTCTGGAAACTCTGCATTAGGTGTCATCAAGGCATCAACTGTTTTGTCCATAGCTTGATTAATTGCTTTATTTGCTGCAATAAATTCTGTATTTGTAGTTGGTATAAAATACTTTGTAGCCTTTGTTTCCCACTTTCTATTTACTAAAGGACGCAAAACATTAGACATCATCTCTTCGAGAGTGATACTGCCATCAGTTAAAGCTTCTAAATTATCTTTAAATAAATTATTTAGTTCGACAGGGTCTGCCTCAAACATAGTAGTTTCTATTGGACTATCTTTTATGTTTCCTTCTTGTACAGCTAAACCCCTTGATTGTATTTTTCCTGAAAACGAATCATCAAATAAATCTTGCCATGTTTGAAATCCTTTTCCTTGTAAGAAATTCTTAACTCTTATAACCATGTTTTCAATCTTGTCTAAAACTTTACCCCATTTACCAATTTTCTTTTCATATAAAGATTTAGCAGATTTATAACCTGATGCTGCTACTGATATAACTTCTTCCATACCTAATGGTTTTTTACCATTTAAACCAAAGATCTTGTCATGCATTTTTGGTTTTGTAAGTGCAGCAAGCTCTCTTAACTGTGGCAATGCACCTTCAAGTAATGCTTTTTCTTGCTTAGTAAAGTATCTGTTAAATAATCTATGGAACGCTTCATGGTATGCAGTCTCACTAAGAGATCCAAATGATACAAAATCTTGTCCATGTATCATTGATACGACTATTAAATCTTTTACTGGATCTTCACCAGATCTATAAAAACCTCTTGCTGGCATTTTTGTACCTACAGCAACACCATATTCTTTTGCAGCCTTTGGCCCAGCTACACCAACGATAGGATCAGAAACTAATTTAAAATCTATACCAGATATTTTTTCTATCTCTTGCATTAAGCCTTGTACTTTAGATCTTTGATAACCAGCTAAAGTTAAATAAATTTCATCAGATCCTAGCTCCCCTCCTTGTGGTTCAATAAGTTCATAGTAATCGCCATCTCTTGGTTCTAAAAGATCTCCCTCTGTAGGTTTCTTAGGGTTATTAACATCTCTATATTCTTGGTTAATTTTATTATCTAAATCTTTTTTAGCTTTATCTACTCTTCCAGAAACAATATCTTCTGGATCTATTTCGTAACTATATCTTCCATCTATATCCTTCATTTCAGTATCTAAGTCTGAAAGAATACGAAGTAATTTACTGGAGAAATAATTTTCTGGAGGTTCAATAGTAAGGTTGCCAGACTTTAATTCTGTAATTATTTCTTGGTATCTAGTCATTATCTGGTTATTTGTTAAACCTAAATCGTTTAACAAGTCCACATATTTATAATGCGATTTACTTTTCTTGGATGAACCATTTGCTATTTGTTTAGCAACTGTATATATAGCTATATCTAAATCACTTATAAAATCTATAACTTCAGAGTTGTATCTAGGAGAAGGTTTGCCAAAGTAAAAACGATTATATCCTTTTCCTTGATTATCAACTAAGCCTTCAAGCTCTACACCATATTGAGTAAATGTAAAATTATCAATCTTATGTGCTTCATCAAGGTTGTAACCTTTTTTAGTTTTGTAATCTCCTCTTTTTTTCTTAAAATCAATAGCTTCTTTTAGTTCTTCTATCTCTTTATTTTGTTTCTTTTCTTCTCTATTTGCTATTGATTCTTCTCTTAAGTTGTTAGCTACTGGCTCTGCTTCTCTATTTTTTAAAGCATTAACTAATGACATATGTTTAGAGTGAAGATCAAGTCGTCCATCTACATATTTTGCACGTTCTATATCAGCAGCCTCTCTTGCTGCCATTAACTTATCTAGCTCTGTTTCAGCAGCATCTGGATCTAATTCGATAAGTTTGCCTTGCTTACCTTTGCCAGAAAGTAAGTCATTAATTTGTTTATCTAACTCTTCATATACTGCATTTGCTTTTTCATATTTTGGCTTCTTAGCTTGTATATTGCTTATTTGTTTTGACGTTAACCTAAACCTTTCTGTTCTTGTTACTGCATCTTGTAATTCAAAGTTGCTTAACCTATCTACTTTACCTTTACTATCTACCGCATTAAATAATAATTTTTGATCTGAACCTTCAAAGTATTCTGGAAATACTCTTGCTTTTGGATTAGTTACTAAAGGAGGTAAGGCTTTGCCAGTTATATTACTTGGATTGCTAGTAACTTTACCTTTATTTTTTAATTGTTTAGTTACGCTTTCCTGTTGTGGTTCTTCTAACTGTTCAAACTCTTCTTTAAATTTTGGCTCTTCTTTCAGAACTTCTATATCTTCTTGTTTAAACGTCACTTGCTGAGACTCATTTTCTATTTGCTTTAATTTATCCATCTTCTTCTTATCTATCTCTTGCATAATATCTACAGCTTCAGATCTCTTAAATAAAGGTGCTTGTTCTAATTGCAATGCATCTTGTATTCTTTCTAAATTAGCTTCTACTAATTTTTTGACATTACGTCCTTTAACCTGTGCAGCTAATTCTTTTATTATTTGTGTTGTTTCTCCTCCAGATGCAGCAACAGCATTAAACAAGTCGTTTGTCTTAGAAGCTTCGACTAAAGCATTTTGTGTATTTTCTAAATCTATTTTGTTTCCAGCTACAGTTTCGACTCCAGCTTTTTTATCTTTTGTACCGACAGCCCTTAATCTAATAAGAGTTTTCTTTAGTTGAGAAGAGATTTCTGCTCTAATTTCTAATAGTTGTTTTGCATTTGTTGACTTTAAGTAATCAGCAAACAAAGGAATTACACCATCTTCGGGAGGCATATCGACAGCCTCAGATGCCATCAATACAGCTTGTTTGATCTTTTCTATTGAAGGGTTACTTTTATCTATAGCTTTAAAAACATCAGTTATAGCGGTAAACGAGATAGGTTGAGAGCCATAAGCTAATCCTTTTTGTAAACCTATATCTCCTTTTAATAATTTATCAAATAGATAATCAGGTAATCTTGCTAATTGCATACCTTCGATAACTATTCTTTGCTTTAAGCTCATCCCCATCTCAGCTAAAGCTCTAGGAGATTCGTTTCTTATAATTTTAGCTACGTCAGTTACAGCAATAGCTCCTTTCTGATCGTAGTTAAAAGAATTGACGTTAATAATTGCAGCTTGTGTCTGTGCAGCTTTAGCGTTTGGTGCTTCTATTGTTTGGACATTGACAGAATTAATGTTAGATTTCTTTGCTAAATCTATTCTGTTGTGACCATCAATCACATATAGCTTGCCTACTGGCCCAAGCTCTCCAACATCATCTTTCCATACGCTTACTACCCCAGCAAATTTAGGATCAAATTCTGTTTGGTCTGCTAGTGATCCACTTACTCCAGACTTATTAAACTTACCTGATTCTTTTATTTGAAAAATGTCAGGACGTATTACTAGATCGTTTGGATTTATTTGAAATACTTCCAAAGGAGTTTTAGGTCTGTTAGCACTTGTTACACCAATCTTGTCGTATGCAGTTTTGCTTTGATCTGGACGTACTTGATTGTTTAAAGTTATTGCTTCAGTTAATTTTGTTTCTGCTTTGGCAGAATTATTAATTGATTTTACAAATGCATTTTTTTGTTTTTCTGCTTTTTCTTCTGCTGCTTTTAATTTTTCCTGTAGCTCTTGTACTCTAGCTTTTTCACTAGCAAGCTCAGTATATACTTCTGTCTTTTCTCTACCTTCTACATTTGACTTTCTTTCCGCATCTTTTATTTTATTTTTTTCAAGTTGTAACTGAGTGTCTTTAGTAACAGCAAGAGATTTACGTTTTGCACTTTCAGTCTGTATATCATCTATTTCTAATTTTATTTCGTCTATATCTCTATAAGTAAATCCTAAAGTTTCAGCTAATTTTTTAGCAATTTGTGTGTCAGCTAAATATTCTGCAATAGGATCAATTAACAGTTTTTCAGCATCATCTACAAAAGTTTCTAGATTTTGTTTATTAAAAGTATATGATAATTTATGTCTGTTTTTACCTGTAAATCTATTTGATTTTCTCTTTACGTTTTTAATAAATTTTGCTGTTTCGTCTTGTAAGACCTTTCCATCTCCTTTTGCTATTCCGCTAAAAACTCTAGATATTGGTTCTCTAAAAGGTTTAGATCCGACACCAACACCGCCCATACCTATCCCAAATAATGGGCCAAGCATAAATTCAGATATAATCATTGACTTTAATTTTGCCTTAAAAAATCCATCATCTACACGATTTTCATAGTCTAAAAAGTCAGGAGTAAAGGCATCTAAGCCATAGTCAGCGTATGGATCTCCTACAAATGATTCTGCAATCGCACCAGCACCAGCACCTTTTATACCTTCTTTAACTAAAAACTTAGAAACAGTTTTAAATCCTCGTCCATATTTAGTTTTACCAAGAAGATCTCTTGAGATAAGATTATAAAAATTTCTAAACGCTGGGCTGGTAGCTTTTAATTTTGCAAGTCCTGTTTTAACTGCGACTACTTCTCCCGCTGGAGTAGGCTCTGCCATGATACCCGCTGCTATAGCAAAGAAAGGTATGCTATTTCCTAAGAAATTAGTTGTGCCATCAGCAAACCATCTGCCAGTATTTTGCTCTGGATAACCACCACTTAATTCAGTCAAAGAAGGCAATCCAAAAAGTCCGTAGTCAATACCTCTTGCTTGATCTGCTGGAGAAATAGGATCAAACTGTTCAAAATTTTTAACTTCTCCACCAGTTACATTTACAGCATCAAGTAAACTCATGCTTTTCCCATCTTCTCCGTAACCTAGTTCTTCAAAGAAATCTGTAAAACTTCTATTTTCTATACCTTTTTTTATTGCTTTAAACGAAATTGCTGCTGCCCCTACTGGATCTCCTGATATAACTTCTGCCATAGAAGCTGGCATATCTCCTCTTAAAAGATTTTGCCCTGTATTAAATAAGTTTTGAGTGACACCCATTCCAGCCCTATCTATCATTCTTAATGCATCTCCAGCACTATTTCTCCAATGCATCTTTCCTCTTAGATGTTCTGGAGCATACTCAATACCAAAAAGATTACTATGTGTTTTTGTATCTATTTTTCCTTCTGCTAAACCTTTTAAATATTGTTCCTTGTTTGACTCTCTAGTAATAATTGTTTCGTCTGATTCTACGTTTGTAATCTCTTCATTAAAATCATTATCTTCTTCATTAAATATCTTGGTTTTATTCCTATCTGAGTCAACATTTATTGTTGTATCGTAGTTAGGCTTATAGCTACTAAAATTAAACAGACTTTCTTCTTCCTCTTCTTCTTCTACTACTTCGGTATTAACTGAATTTTCTTCGTCCATCTAGGTTTTATCCCATATTAACTTTAATCATACAATTTTACACTAATTAGTCAATTTATTTAGTTAATACTTCTTCCCAATGTTTTCTTCTTTGTTCTTGATTCATGCCTTTCATTTCTTTTATTTGTTCAACAGGTATTTTGTTCATAGGTATTCCAGACTTAGTTAATTGATCTATTAAAAATTGGTCAACAGTATAAGTTCCATTTCTTCCTTTGATCTTATATAAATTCTTTTCAATCATAGTCCAGCCATTTGGCATATCTTCTCCTGACATCCAAGACATAAGTAAACCAGAAGGTTTATTTGAATCAAAACCATTACCTACTAAAGCTTTTTTAGTAAAAATAGGTTGGTTAGGAGAATTAATATATGAAGTAAAAGTAGACATATCTACTAATATCCCATTAGCATCTGCACCATTCTTTTTGTTATAGCCAGTTTCTCTTTCAAATTTTTTAAGTGTGTTTTTAAAATCTCCACTACCAAAAAAAGGAGATTTATTTACTTTTACTCTGCCTTCTACGAATCGCCCACCTTCCCATCTTTTACCTATTTCATTTATTACAAAATTATTTCGTTCAGTCACATCATTAGGAAAAGCCTCATTAGCTTGCTCGATAATCTCTCTAACTTCTTTTTGGATGTTAGGTTCGGCAGAAGTATAAACAGTTTTTCTGTCATAGTTTTCATTTGATATTTCTTCTTTATCTGCAAACTCATTAAACAAACTTTTAACTAAATCAGTTCCAGTTTTGTATATACTTCTAAAATCTTGTTTATCAGCATTAACTAAATTGTTATTAACGACTCTTAGGTCTTCTGTTAATTTTGGCAACCCATCATAGTTATCTTTAAATAACTCTAAATCTTCTTTAAAAAGTTCTTCTTCTCCATTAGTCATACTGCCAGTAAGTAAATCATAGCTTCTAGATATAAGACTATTTTTTTCCGACTCATATTCAAGGGTTGAAATGTTATATTTTATGTCAGTAAGTTTTGCGTTATAAGCTTTGGTTATTGCGTTAATTTTATCTTGATCGCCATTGGCTGATTCTATTAATGTATTTCTTTCCTTTTCCAATGCTGTAATAGCTGTTTGTACATGAACATTACCTTTTATATTGTCAGTTGCACCCATAATTATATTTGTAAACAAAGTACCTTTACTACCTTCTATCGGGTTTTTTAAGATTTTTTCAAAAGATCCTTCGTAACTAAATATTTGTGATTTTTCTTTTCTGTCATTGGCTTGTAAATTTTTTTGTTCTGTCGATCCAATAAGAAAATTTAACTGTGCTTCCCCACCAATACCATCTATTAATCTTAATTTATTATTTAACGTACCATTCTTATTAATTCTTTCCTCCAGAGGCCCAATCATTAAAGGAAATACTTGATCGGTAGTACCTATATTTTTACCTAAAAACATAGTTTCTATAATTTCTCTAGGATTATGAAAACCAGCTTCTCCTAAATAATATTGTGTTTGTGCAATTACGTTTGATATAAAATCAACTTGTTCTTGTCTTGTAAACAAATGAGTATTTTTTAAAAAATCAATATCAGAATTTAATGTTGTTATAAAATTTGCTGGATCAAATGTATTTCCTACAGCTTTTAATTGCTGCAATGTCAATGTCACATTGTTCATTGACGAAGTAATTATCTTATCTTTTTGTTTTTGTGTAAAAACTTTATCTTGGGTTTGCATTGAGTTATACAATGCGTTTGAAACTTTAGGTTCTACGTTTTTTAATTCAAATGCACTAAGCTGCATGCCTCCATAGACATAATCATCAAAAGCTTTTATGTACCTAGCATCTTTAGGATCTAAGTCACTAACTCTTATTTCTTTTAATTTTGCGTCTTTATCAGTTATACCTCCATCTGCATTTATATCTGGAACAAGAATAGTTTTTGAATGGCTAGGCCACGACATTGCTCTATTTAAAACTACTCGTTCTCTGTCTTGAGATAATAAAACTTCTCCAAGATTTCTTCTTTTATTTATTTGTCTAATTAATTTTTCATTATTTAATATTTGTTCTTTATCATTATCGTTAATTATTGCTTTATTTTTTAATCGTTCTGTATCTTTTTCTATTTTGCTTATATAAGTTTCTAATTTTTTAACAGGGCTATCGCCTTCTCCAAACCTGTTAATAATATTAAATGCTATGGCTTCATTTTCTTTCTGGTTTTTTTCATTTAGTTTTTGTACAGCAGTACCAAAATTATTTACTCTTCCAGAAAATTCATTAAAGGCATCGGCATATGCACCAGCATCTTGAGGAGTAGCATTTTCTATAACACCAGCCACGCTTGGCAACTCTAATTGCGGGATCTGGGTTAACGCTGCGGGAGTAACAGCAGATTCTCCATACCATCTTGCGTTTAATATTTTTGGTTCTTCTATTTTGGTATTACCAGTAGAAGGACTAACAGTTAATCCATCAAGAGATACTTGTTTAGCACTACCTCTTTTTTTAGATTCTTCGTTCTTGCCAAGACTTAAACCTTTTGTAGATACCATTATTTTGTCAAGCTCCAATTAGGCATACCACCACCAGATAAAGTGCCATAAGTATTAAAGCCACCCACAACAGAACTAGCCATGCCAAGAGCGTATGGCCCAAAGCTCGGCTTCGGTATTTCCAAAGGCTTAACAGGATCAAGTACTGTTTTCTTAAGATACGTTGCAGTTTGACCTCGCCTACTAGCCCGATTAGATTGTGCATCAAGACGTTGCGATTGCGTTCCTTGTAGAGCAAACGCTGAATTTCGATTCGTTATAAAGTCTGCTGCTGCTTGGGTTCGTTTTATATCCGCAATCAAAGTCCATGCGTTTGTTCCTAATCCTCTTAATGCTGCAACTTCTCCTTTCTTTTCTAAATATGTTCGACCTCTTGCAGTCCTTTCTTGTGCTGATTCCTCCATCTGTTGCATCTGGTTCATAGTAATAGTTGTACTATCTCTTTCATATTGCAAGTCTGCTAAATAATTACTATGTGCTATTGCATCTTCATTCATCTGTTTCTTTACATCTTCAGTCATTCGGTTTGACTGTGCCTGTAAAACATTACTTTGATAAGTTAAATTTTGTTGTGCGTTTTGAAATGCAACATTTGTCTTAGCTTGCTGGTATTGCATATAGCTACCAGCTACACCTAAGACCCCTGAGATAACAGCTATAGGAATTGCACCGCACATAGTTAGTTCTTTACAAATTCGTAAAAGGGAATACCCGCTGCTCCAAATGTAGCGTGTTTTTTAATGATTGAGAAACCCATCCACTTAATCCATTTTATATGAGTTGTATTTCTTTCATCAACATAGTTATATAAAAGTGGATAATTGCAATGAAACTTTTGTAATTCTATTGGCGAATACTTTAAAAAATCTCTTACATCCTTATAATCATTAATCATAGTTTTATGACCTAACATCCAAATCCTTCCAACTTTTGGAGAGCAAGGTACTACACCATACATTCCCATTAGATTACCTTTTCTTCCAACCATAGTCATACAAGGTTTACTGTTAAAAAAACAATAAAACAAAGCTTCTTGAGGAGATGATCCAGAGTAAGCTAATACTTCCTCTTTATCTTCTTGTCGCATATTTGCTGCAAGTTCTACAACATCAGAAAGTATTGACTTTCGCCAAGTAAACTTTCCTACAATCGTCTTGCTCTGGTGTGTAGCCATCCTTCCCATTCTGATGATTGAATACGACAGGGTAGTGGACTATCGCTTAAGATTTCAACTTTAGTGTCGTTATTATGTGCCATTACTGGCACTCTAAATGTACCCGCTAAGAAAGGTGCTTGACCAAGTGCTGGTGGATTTTGACCAACAATAAACCCATTATAAGGGTAAGTGAAAGGATCTCTACCTCTTGGTGTTACTTTGATTTTAAATGCAGAAGTGTCATCAAAAACAAATGTCCAAGTTCTTATTTGTAATCGAGGCCCAGCAACTACCGCAACACCACCACCTGTTGGTTGTTCTTTTAAATATGGAGTACTAAACTCATAAGTCATATCGTATTTTTCCCCTATAAAAAACTTTGCATTAGTTAAGTCTCCTAGTACAGTCATAGTTCCGTTACCACTAAAGCCAGACTGTGTAGCTCCAGTTAAAGTCTCAGCACTTGGAACTTTTACTTCTCCATGCTGAATTGTATTACCAGCAACATCTCTACCGACAACAACTTGGATTCCAGCAGTAGCAGTTGGATAAGGTAAAGATATAACTGACTGAACACCAGCACCACCTTGATTAATTACGTTGATGTGGCATTTGGTTTCATCTATTTTTCTGTCTAATAAAATTTCTAATTCACTCCCTGCATCAGTTGATTCTGGACGTAATGAACATTTTTCTAAATAAACTCCGTCTGAATATTGAATAACAAAGTAAACATCACTATCTACAATCGAAGCTCCAAGCATGGTCTTAGCTCCTTTAACTTCCCAAAAAGACCAAGAAGATTGCAACTTAGAATCTTCTTCATAAAAGAACTTATAAAAATAAATACGTTTAGGTTCATCTTTGCTTATAGCTACAATAGTTTCTTCTGATGCAGAACTAATTAAAGTTGTTATGTTTTTAGGAATATATCTTGGAACTGCTGACGAAACTTCTTCTGATACTGGAACTGATGCAGTAACATCTTGTAAGTAAAAATCACGCAACCCGCTAAATTCTCCTTTAGGTACAGAAAAATAAACAGTTCGACCAGCAGCAATAGGATCAACTGTTGGCTCTGTTTCATATGTAGTCATTGCTGTAATGGTTGCAGTCTTAGGAGTTAAAGCACCACCAATAGTTGAAGCTCCAGCATCTAACCTAAACTGACCATGCCGACTAAATAACAATAAAGTATTAGCAAAAGCCAAACTAGACGTTAAGAAATGAATCTCAGTACCACCTGTTACTAAGTCAATAGGATCGCTGTCAACAATAGTTTGTACTGTCTCAGGAAAAAATCTGTCGTAACTGTCAGCAGCACTCATTATTACGTTTTCATCTGCTAAAAGAATTAATCTATTTCTAAAACTATTAATATTATTAATCGTAGTACCCACAAAAGTAGGAGTAGGTGCAGTAGCTAAGTCTCCCGCAATTCTAGGCGACCAATCAAATTGTTTAAATTCAAAATTACCAGTAGCTGCATCACGAACTAACACATAAGGCATTGTTGATTTGTTAAATTTGTATGGTTCTAAAGGGCCAACTGTTTCTCTCCAGATGCCAAAACCAAAACCTGTACCATTAGAAGTCTCAAACTTAACGTAATAATCATCTAATCTTGTAGTTTTAGATCCTTGCACTTTAATAACAAATCCGTCTTCACATAAAGTAGGCAAGTCACTAATAGTATCTATTGCTCCTTTAATTGCTTTTGTATAAGTTCCAGCTTTTGTATCGCTACTTTCTAAAACAAAGTCAGTTCCATCTTGCTTTTCAATTCTAATAATGTATTGATCTACAGTAAATGTCCAGCCACTAGACAAAGCACTTGCTAAATCATTTCTTAGATCTGTAGCAATCGTACCTGAGTTAGGTACTGCTCCACCTACAGCAGCGGTTGTATAAGATGCAGTTGCTAAAGTACTACTTCCATCAGCACTTTTTATTTTTACTTCGTAAGTTGTAGAGTAATCAGCAGCTTTTATAAACACAATACCTTTTGCTGATACATCAGGAGATAATTCATTAAACCTACAATTACCGCTAGTACTTGCAGACGCTCCAACTAATGTAAATTGATTAGCGTTTACAACAGTTACAACATATGTGCCATCAACACTAGATCCTGTTTCAAAATCTATTTGTATTTTTACTCCAGAGGTTAATCCATGAGCGTTAGAATTAACAGTTATTGCTGTACCTGACTGCGAGTAAGTTCCCGCATGATCCATTGTTACAACTTTTTCTCTGTTAACTATAAACGTATAATCAGCAACTGACGCAACTCTAAATTTATCTGTTGGATCTGCTGTATTAGCAATGTCTAAATAGTCAGTTCCGTTAGGTGTTGTAATTGTTTGAGAAGTTCCATCTAGATTAAATACATCTATAGCCCCATCTCTAATCATTATTAAATATTGGATAGTTCCATCTCTATCTACAATCTCAACAAAAGGTTTACCAGTACCAGCAGAACCTGATATTAACTTTGCTAAATGATTGAAAGGAGGACGCTTAGTTAATCCTTCTACTGGAGAAGATAGACAATTTATAACTGATTCTGCCTGTGAAGCTAGTCTTAACGCTGGAGGTTGCTGGCTAACCCCATTAATCATATTGGGAATAGTGCTACTAATTAATGCCATAGTTATCTCTGCATAACATTAATAGGTTTAAATCCAAGTACAGGATGTGTTCTTCGAGCATGACCTCTTAACATGCTGTGCTCACTTAAAGTTGTTTCTTCCTCTAAAAATTGTGACCTAGCTTCTTGTTCTAATACTAAATTTATTTCTGTTAAATCTTTACTACCAATCATATTTTCTTGCAATTCTCTACCAGCTTTAGTCATTATGTAAAGTCTAGCGTGTTCTGGTAAGTCATCCCAATCAAGAATGATAGTCATGTCTCCTTTTAAATCTTCTGTAAAAACATAAGTATTGTTTTTTCTGTCGTATAATCTATCTCCACGTTGCACAACATCAATATTGTTGTACTCATAAGGATCAATAACAATTCTACTGACGTTAGTACCAACTGAAATATGATTAGTTGTAGAGTCTCTAGTCAAATCCATTTGATAATCAGTATTAAAAGACCATCCTTCTACTTGTACTTTGCGACTAACACTATCTAAAGTTGTTTCCGCTAAGTTACCTAAACCAAGAAGACCTTGCAAAGAGTTTAATGGACTCTCGCCCATCATTTGCAAAGCCTTATTGACTGCTTGAAGTTTTGATGTTCTTGCAAGTACCATTTATTTTTTAGTTCCTTTTTTTGGGGGACGACCTTTTTTAGTTCCGTATGTGCCAGTACCTCTAGGAGACATAATAGTAAGGGAGTAAAGTTACTCCCCTATATTATCTACTTATGAGTTAGATGCATATACTTCAATAGCACAATCAGGACGTAAAACCCCTGTACCATGAACCATCGAACCAACCATAAATGTACCTTGATACATTGCAGAAACGTCATTGCCTGTTTGCTGCATCTTAAGATCCATTAACTTAACTGTTCCAACTGCATCTGGAGTAAATGCCAAACCAATGTTATCTGTATAGTTAGCATGGTATGTGTTGTTTTCTCCAGTTACTTGAGATCTGTTTGTCTTAGGTAAGTGATTAGATTTAATAATCGAAATACCAGCAACCTTAAGAACTGTACCTTCTGAATACGCTCCAGAACCGCCCCAATCTCTGTTAAGAACATCGGTTGTTTGAGCAAGCTTATAGTAGTTTGCTGGATCTAAAGCAAAGTATCTGTTGTTTTCTGGAATGTTGTTAACATCAAATGTTTCAGCAACAGTCCACATAGCAGCTACAAGATCAGCACCAGTAACAGCAGCTACAGCAGCAGCGGTGTTAGCTGTACCAGACTTAAGAATCTTAACTCTTGTACCACCAGCTAAATCTGTGTTGAAGTTTGTACCAGTTCTAGCAGCTTGAGCTATTACAGCAGCTACGTTTTGGTCAAAGCGATAGGCTAAAGCATTTCCCATCTCCTCTGTATATTTTGACCTCACATCGTAGTGATTCATAGCCTCTTCGATGTCAGCTAGGAATACATTTGAAACAAGTTTGTCATCAATATTTATGGTAGCTTCAGCATGCTTAATTGCTGAACCTGTCAGTTGCTCACCCACCGCATGGTAGCTAGTACTAGCGAGTCCAATAATTGGAAATTGGGCCGATTTTCCCGATTGAATCGTTCTAATCGTATGCAATGGCTCGAAAATTGTAGCCTTTCTAAATGCAGAAAGTACCTCTCCGCTCCAAACTTTTAAAAATAAATCTTTGTAGCCAGTACCTGTATTGTTAACCAGACCTAGCCTAGACGGACTAAAATTAGCCATAGGAAATTGAAAGAAAATTGGATTTAACCAACCTTATTTCACTTAGTCTGATACCTCGCAAGGATGCTATGTGCTGTAAATAAGTGTAAGGTTATTTTAATACTATCAAAAAATGGACATATATCTACCGCAGATCCCAGAAATAGATGTATTAGTACCGCCTAGAACAATTTTTTATCCGCCTGTGGCTGAAATTCCAT
>Ga0181414_1000224_pt1 | contig 17415 bp, 12 predicted proteins | sample 37SPOviralmetaG_FD_130139 | JGI IMG/M metagenome (GOLD analysis project Ga0181414, IMG submission 130139) | Marine viral communities from the oligotrophic San Pedro Time Series (SPOT) site, San Pedro Channel, CA, USA - 37 SPOT_SRF_2012-11-28 | ecosystem: Environmental > Aquatic > Marine > Strait... | reverse complement strand
GAAAAAAAGAAAAAAGAAAAGTAAAATTTATTTTGGTACACCAGTACATGATGCTATTGTAAGATATAATCAATCCGATAATCCAATTGAAAGAAACAAAATTTATACCGAAGAAATACATGCGGCGTTTCTTAAGTTAGCAGAAAATATAATTAATACTTTTAAGTTTAGTTATTTTAGTTATGGGTTTAGAGACTTACAAGAAGAAGTAGTTTCTAACCTTGTTATCAACATGCATAAGTTCGATGAAACTAAAGGTAGTAAAGCATTTAGTTATTTCTCTGTAGTAGCAAAGAACTATCTTATCTTAAATAATAATGCTAACTACAAGAAGATGAAGATTCATGATGACATTGATGTTTTATATGGACATGGTCATGATGATGAAAATATAAAAAAGAATCCATCAAACGATGTGTTCAAAAAAACAATCGATTATTTTGATGAAAACATAGAAAGACTTTTTCCAAAAGACCAAGACAGAGAGATTGCTGAGTCTATACTATATCTTTGTAAGAATAAAGATAGTATAGATAATTTTAATAAGAAAGCAATCTATATAATGATTCGTGAGATGACAGATGTTAAAACATCTAAAATAACTCAGATTACGAATACATTCCGTAAAATATACCCTAAAATACAAGAAGAAGTGCTTACAAGAGGTCACATCGATAACCTAAGATATACAGGTTCTTTGTTATAATATTGTAACCATACTATACTTATAAGTATGGAAAAAGATTTTAAGATATTCGGTGATAAAAACTTTTCAGACTTATCTGAAGAGATATATAATAATAACAAGTTAAAGAAAACTCAAATCGACTTGTTAATCCAAGAGGTGCATGGATACATACAAGGTATCGAAGATATCGCTATCGTAGGTCCTATTATTAAGGAACTGATGGATGTTGGTATCAAAAACGATGATAACCTTGTTAAACTAGCTACTCTCTATCAGAGGATAATGTCCAAACAACCAATCGATGATAGCGATGTAGGTTTATTATCCGAAGAAGAAAAAGAACAGCTAATGGCTTCTTTAGAAGATGTAGCAGATGACTTACAGAAAAAGAAAGACGAGATAGTTGATAAAGATCCTGTAGACATGACCGAGATAAGACAGAAGTATGGTAGTTCGTAATGCCACATCATGTTAGATTAGATCCACAAAAGGTAAATGAGTTAGGTGTAGCTAACCAAGACTCTACCGTATTACCTGAATTTACTTTTCATCATGGTCATGTAGAACAAGTTATTAACACAAAAGAAGATTTTGATTTACTTGACCTTAAAGTAAATAGACCACTTAATGATTATAGTCAAATGATATTAGTTAGTCCCACATTCGAGGGGGTTTTAAGAAGTGGATATTTAAAAAATAAGATACCATGTATACCCTTACTTAGAGGATTTTCTGATTCTATTGCTAGAGGAGATAGTGTAATATATACAAAGATGGGTAACATTTACTATTATTTAGGTCCTTTAAATTCAGTTAACAATCCAAATTATTCACCAGACATTTATTATAATGAAAATAAAAATGTTAATCTAAAATCTAAATTAGAGATAGATAATAGAAAAGATGATCCTAATGGCTACAACAAAAATTATAGAAGGTTAAATATAAGAAAAGCTAACAAAACAAAAATATACGGTTTGGATTCACCTTATGCTACAAGATTTGGAGATATAGGTTCTGAAGCTGAATTAGAAATGGCTTACTCAGATTTAACATTAGAAGGTAGACATGGTAACTCTATACAAATAGGAAGTAGATTTGTTAATCCATATATTACTATAAAAAATAATAACATAGATTCTAATAAAGGTTCTGCTTTACTTTTTTTATCATTGGGTTCTATAGGTCAGAGTTTTAGAGGATATGATAAGTTATCAAGTGATAGACGAATAGAAAAAGAAAGAGAAACATTAGCAGAAGGTCAATATTCTGGTTATCCTATAAATTATGGTAATGATGGAATCGGAGAACCATTAGAAGATACATTTAACATGGAATATGGTAAAGTACAAGATTCTTCTAATAACCAAACAGAGTTTGACCAAGTAGTAATGTTTTCTGATAGAATAACATTTGATGCTAAAGAAAATGATTTAACGATGTCAGCATATCGTAATATAAACTTTGGTGCTGGGAGAAATATAACATTTACTAATAAAGGTTTTACAGTTATTGAATCAGAGAATATTTATTTAGGAAAGAAAGCAAAAGAAAAAACTGAACCTATGGTATTAGGTAATGAACTGAGATTAATTTTGATTGAGATATTGGAAATATTAAATAGTGCAAGAGCAAATGTTCAAGGTGTGCCATTACCATTGGTGGATAGTAGTTTAGCACCTTTGAATGCAGCACCTATTAATGTAATAGGCACATTATTACAAAAATTAAATGATTTAGATCCACAGAATGGTGGTGGATTTTTTAGTAGTCACCATTACATAGAACAGAACAGGAGTACAAATGAAGGTTAATATATTTAAGAAGTTAATAAGAGAAGTAGTAAGAGAAGAATTAGATTATAAATTTTCGTCACTTGAAAAAAAGTTAGATGAAGTGTTAGTTAAGTCTAGTTCTAACAGTATAGTTGAAGATAGACTGCCACAACCCGTCTCGTCTCAACCAAAAAAGCAACCTGTTTCGGCAGCTCCACCTCAATCTAAGGCAGCTCCGTTGACAAAAGACTCTATTCTAAATGATATCTTAAATGAAACTGCTCATAGTGGTGAATGGCAAAACATTGAAAAGGAAGCAGAAGTTAAATCTGTAGTTGATAATACTCAGAATTTACCTGAACATTTAGCAGATGCTTTTACAAAGGATTATTCACAAGTAATGAAAAAAGTAGAAGAAAAGGCAAAGTTTAATCGTGGGTAAACTTAAAAAAGATATACAGGCTGCTTTTGAAGCTAGCATTGGTGGTAATTCCGATAAGATAAAGCAACTAGCTACAGATTTGGAAACGGCAATTGAAAAATTTATTATTAATCAAACTTTCAGAGTGGATAAGTTAAGTATGACTCATAAGGGACTTGAGACTTTACCTATTTTACCTATTATGACAGACGCTACTGGAGCAATTCCATTAATTACTACAGCAATAGGAGCTCCAATTATGCCTATATCAGTACCTAATAGAAAGATTTCAATCTTTTCAATGGGTGTTGATAAAGATGGCGGTGCAAGTGATAATCCAATTGAGAAAGGTGAAGCTCAATCTAATGCATCAGAAGTCAGACTTAGAGAAGATGAGGTAAATAGGGATTACAAATAATGGCAATACTTGATAGAAGAAAAGATAGGTTTGTAGAAGACCAAGATAAAAGAGTCTCTGTAGGAATAGAGTTTCCTTTTAATAGAACAACTGGTGATGGATACTTTAAATCCACAAAGACTACTGTTGATTCTATTAAGAATAATATTAGACTTCTTTTGCAAACTCATAGAGGCGAAAGGGTATTTCAACCAAATTTAGGTATGGGTTTAAGGTCACTTATCTTTGAACCATTAACTGAAGACATAACCATACAGATAGAGAATAACATAGTTGATGTGTTCAGTAGATGGTTACCTTTTGTGGAATTAAGAAACATTAATATAAATCGTAAAGATGATTTAAATCAAGTAAACATTAATATAGATTTTAATATAAACAGAGCACCAAATAGTTTAGAAAGTGTTCAAGTTACATTTGATGGTGTCGGAGCTGGAAACTCGACAAGTAATGGAGCATACTAATGGCATATACAGAGAAACAAAAATTAAAACCAACTAATGTAAAATATACAAGTAAAGATTTTAGTTCAATAAAAGCTGATTTAATTGAGTATACTAAATCTTATTTTCCTGATACATATAAAGATTTCAACGAGACATCACCTGGTATGATGTTAATAGAATTATCCAGTTATGTTGGTGATGTTCTTTCATATTATATAGATTATAATTATAAGGAAAGTCTACTTTCAACGGCAACAGAGAAAAGAAATGTTCGTAGATTAGCTGAATTTCTTGGATATAAAACTCCAAACAAAACTGCATCGGTTGTTAAACTAAAACTAGAAACAACAATAAATGCTGATGGTACAACTGGTGAACCACTTTATGGAGAAGCTCCATCTTCTATAGATAGTGGATTACAGATTGCTTCTAATGTAGATTCTGAGATTCTTTTTGAGACAACAGACGAGGTAGATTTTACATCAAGTGGTTCTGGTGATCCTGTTATAAGTACACCAACTCTTGATGCTAACGGAGAAGCAGCATCTTACACCTTGACAAGATTTGTTCGTGCTGTATCAGGTCAAACAAAAACAAAAACATTTAATATAACATCTCCTACTAAATTTTTAGAATTAGATTTAGGGGAAAATAATGTGATTGAAATAATAAGTTGTTTGGATGGAGCTGGACAAAATTGGTATGAGGTTGATTATTTAGCACAAGATAAAATTTTAAAACAGACTCATTACACAGATGATTCGACAAGAACAAGTGCTTACGACCAAGGTGAAGCTAACACTTCTTTAGCTCCAATACCTGTTCCATATGTTGCTGAATATATAAAAACTACAAAAAAGTTTACGAGTAAATTTGATGAAGATTCTCAAACATATAACGTTTGTTTTGGTAATGGATTATTTAGATTTAGTAACTCTGGTTCAAATGTCGATCCTGTAGAACAAGCTGGTGTGACAATTAATGGAACTAATCTTGCTGATGTCCCAAGTGCTTTAGGAGTAGTAACAGGTAATAATCCAAACTTAGGTGAAACGCCATCAAATACTACATTAACATTTACTTACAGAGTTGGTGGTGGTGCAGACTCAAACATACAAGCTGGAGAACTTAGTGTAATTAATAACGCACCAGCTGGTGTTACGTTAACTGTATCAAATGATGAACCTAGTTCTGGTGGAACTGATGGTCAAACTGTAGAAGAGATAAGAAATAATGCTAGTTCGTTTTTTGCTTCTCAACTAAGATGTGTTACTAAAGAAGATTATACATCAAGGATACTATCTCTTCCACAAAAATTTGGTAGTATTGCTAAATGTTATATCGAAAGATTAGATGGTGGTGTTCTTTTAGCCTCTACTCTTTCTTATAATCAAAAAAGACAACTTGTACAAACACCACAACTTGTTATACAAAATGTAGGAACATATATCAATCAGTTTAGAATGATAAATGACCAAATTAATTATGGATTTACACTTAATAATATTAAGTTTTCTTCTTATGTTATTAATTTCGGAGTTCGTTTTGTTGTAAACTATGACAGAAGATCTAATCCAACTGAAGTAAAATTAAATGTTATTCAAGTTATTAAGGATTTCTTTTTAGTGGATAAGATGCAATATAGACAATCAATTAATATGAACGACTTACAATATAATATTTTAGGTTTAGAGGGTGTGATTGGTATTAGAGAATTAAAACTATTTCAAGATGGAAACAGTGAGTATGCTAGTGGTAGACAACTATATTACTATAAGGGAGATGGTGAAATATCAGGTACAGATAGTAATTATGGGTTTCAATATAATTTTGATAATGCCTTAAAAGATGGAATTTACAGACCATCTATAACTCCATCGGTATTTGAGTTGAAAAATCCTAACCAAGACATTTATGGGAAGGTGATATAATGCATAAATATTTTTTTACAACTAAAGACACATTTATTAATAGTGGTTCAAATCAAACCACAGGTGATGATTTTAAAGATAAGAATGTGGGACAAGACGAAATTCTTGAGTTAAAGAAAGTATTCTTTGACAGAACATTTTCTCATCCAACTCGTGTATTACTTCAATTTGATACTAATGAAATAGAAAATTATATTAGTTCATCTGTATTACCTCATGACTATAAACTTAATTTACGATTATATGAAACAGAAGGTACAAGTGGATTAACTGAAGATTATACTATTGCTGCTTATCCACTAAGTCAAGAGTGGGATGAGGGTGTTGGTAAAGAAATAGATGTACCAAAAACAACAGATGGTTGTAGTTGGACTTATAGAAAAAATAGAGAAGGTGCTTCTCAAATATCATGGACAACATCTGGTGGAACTTATATTAGTGCAGATGAAGTAACTCAATCTTTTTCATCCGAGTCACCAGATATTAATATGGACATTACATCTGTTGCTAACAAATGGTTTGGTGGGGTTAATGAAAATTATGGGCTACTAATAAGATTATCAGGAAGCAGAGAAACATCAAGTGGTAGTTTTGAGGACATCAAGTTTTTCTCAAAACAAACCAATACTATTTACTCTCCAAAGATAGAACTCAAATGGGATGACCATTTACCAGCAACTGGTTCTAATACCGGTAGTTTAATAGAATTAGATGTTAGTGGTAATAGTGAAAACTATTTATATCCAATACATCTTAGAGAAGCATACAAAGAAAATGAAACTGTTAAGTTTAGATTTGGTGCTCGTAAAAGATATATACAAAAATCATTTTCTACTTCTGTTCAAAATGTGAGTGGCAGTTTTATACCACATGGTTCAGGTTCTTATTCTATCATAGATATGGCAACAAACGAATCAGTTGTTCCATTTAGTGCTTACACAACGATGAGTTGTGATACGACTTCTAATTATTTTAAACAAGACCTAAACGCTTTTGAACCTAATCGTGCTTATAAAATTTTGATTAAGGTCAACCATAACGATGGTCAGGAGATAATCTACGATAACGATTTTGAATTTATATTGAGGACTTAGAATGGCTAACTATGGAACGAGTCAATCAACAACAGGACAAGTTAGTAATGTCGTTGTAAATAATCCTATTGTAGAAGTAGATTTACAAGCAACATCAAACGACAAGTTTTACTTTTTAAATAGTCCTGATGAGCAATATGTAGGACCTTATCATCGTCATGAAGATGGAACTCTGATGATTGGTGCTGGAGTTCTTGGCGTCAATCACGAACTGAAACCTGATGAAATAATATTTGAAGAGATATCGGATGAAAATGTATTGCAAACTCGTGAAAGAGTTAGTGATATTTTTTACAAGTTATGGTTTCAATCAAACACTCTTTCTGAACAAGAGATACTTTCAATGCAAACTACCATTCGTGATGGTATAAAACAAACAGGTCGTAATGAAGACGAACCTCTTGTATTTTATAAGAAAGACAGAAACACTTTAGAAAGTAGAAAAGATTTACAAGGCGAAACATTTGAAAAAATATGTCAATATATTTTTGACAATAGTATTATTGACTTAGACGATTTATTTGTTATTGAACAGATAGATGGTGTCCCACAAAATAATCAGAATGTTATAGACTATCAGATTATTTTTTCACATGGTAATGTTCAATATAAAATAAATATTGCTAAAAAAGTAGGTAATGTTTTTACAGATGTTTTGAATCTTGGTCAATTAACAAAGATAAAAAATAGTACAAGAATAAATCCTGAAAAAGCTAGTGAGATATTAGATACGAATATTTTTGAGTTACTACCCAATCAAAGTACTAGACAAGATACAATAAATAGATTTTTTAGAGACTTTAATGATTTGATAGGACCTAAACCAGCATTCCAAGATGTAGACGGAGATGGTGTTGGTGAAAGTGCTGTTAACTATGAACAAGACGAACAGAGTCGTATCAGTTATGATAACAGACCTAGTGCTTATATAACAAGAACGAATGAGCAAGCAGCTAGTGATACTAACAATCAAGGTAAGACAATTGAGTCTATGAGAAACAAACTCAACACCTATCTTGGTGATGTGGATAATGTTATTGAGACTTTAGAAGATGATAGACCTGAGTATGAAAACGTATCGCAAGGATTCTTAAAAATAAGAAAACCAAATCAGGCAATAATATTAAAGTCTCCTAATAATAGGGAGTTAGAATTTCAAAAAATAAATCCTAACAATGGTAAACCAAGTTTCTTAGAAGATGGATTTACTGTAACAATGTGGGTAAAGTTTTTAAGTAAGACATCAGAAGGAACTCTTTTTAATTTTGGTAATCCATTAAACACGAATCAACAAAACTCTCCTAATGATTATGGTTTTAGATTGGATACAAAAGTAAATGAGTATGATGGAAAATATTATAGATATATTAGATTAGTAGTTCGTGATTGGGGACCATTTCAAAACGGAAAAAGATTTTATCGTTTAAGGGATAATCATTTTGGAACACAAGGTTTAAACAGATTTGACCATAGAAGTTTTGGTAGTAATGTAACAAATTATCCAGAAGTTCATAGAGCATTTCCACAAATATCTACCGATAACTTAGATGAATGGTATTTTATTTGTGCTACATTTAATCCAAATATATCAGAGTCAGATTACGATAGTAGTTCACCTTGGCGTCAAAACTCACAATATTGGTTAAACCATATTGCTCCAAATGGTAATATAGTTTCTAATAGTGGTGTTGGTGCTAAATGTAAAGTAGAATTAATAAGTCGTACACAATTATTAAATGCTCGTGGATATAAGGTTAGGTCATTGACTGCTACTTCTAAATTAGAAATAGATTTACAATCTTCTTTTACATATCAGATTATTGAAGAAGATGGAACACCACCTATAGTTCAGCCACCTGTAGCTAACTTTGAATTTGAAATAATGGGATAGAGGAATTTACTATGAGTAAGACAGTTCAATTTACAGATACTTCAACTAACGCTAATACTTACTATTGGCAATTCGGAGATGGTAACGCATCTGGTGATAGGAATCCTATACATACTTACGAAGAGTATGGGGATTATGTTGTTATCTTAACTATTACAGATAACAATGGAAACTCGGATGAGTTTCAACAGAATGTAAGTTTGAGTTTACCAAATGTTGATGAACCACCAGTTGATGAAACAATTGAAGAAGAAACAACTGAAGAGACTACGGATGAAGAAGAAGTGACAAATGAAACGGAAGTAATATATGGATGTACAGATCCTACTGCTACTAATTATAATCCTAATGCTACTCAAGAAAATGGTAGTTGCCAATATAATTCTGAACAAGAGACGACTTCTACAGAGCCACGACCAACAAATCCACCTAGTGGATACAATCCTTTAACTGGAAATTTTAGAGTAGGAGCTGCAAGTTCTGGAGGTCAATGGACATGGAATGGTACTGCTTGGATTTTAAATTCATCTACGACTACAGTTACAACAACTGAGAGTGATGACACATCGGGCGATGATATACCAGGTGATGATAGTGATACAGGAGGTAGTAGACCAACATTTGATTATCAATTAGAGGGACAATTAAATAATAGGACTGAGGCGGTAAATAGTACAAGGTTTAATATCGTTGTAAATAGTATCAACTATCCAGAATTAATTAGAGAGATTGAAAATTATGTGAATGTACCAAATGCTATATATGCTAATGGTCAAAATCGTACTATTATTAAGTTTGAGACCGATGGAGAAGGTGGTAGAATCACTCTTGCTGGAAATGTAGGAAGCGGTGGTAATCCAACTACTGCATATAACTTCAATATGAATATATCAAGTATCATAGATTTAAGTGGTAATGGTGGTAATGGTGATGGAGATGTCGGTGGTGGTTATGACGGTCCACCAAAGTAGGATGGTATAAATGGCTATCTTCACAAAAGCAGAAGACTTGTTCTCATCAGCAGAACAATCCGTTGGTGGTAATCCAACCGAAGGTGGAAATGGAAACGAATCTGTTAGGATATTTCAACCTGATAGAGGATTAGATGTTTTAATACCAAATGTCGGTTACTTGGATAGGGAAGAGGGTGACTTTTCTACTGGTGTAAGTGCGTCATTTGATGGTAGAAAAACTCTTGGAACTATAACTCTAAACAACAGAGACTTTTGGGAAAATAGTAATTACAATGAAAATACTTTTGGTCCTTATTTAACAGGTCTTAGAGAAGTTGTTGATGGTCAAGAGGTAATCAATGTTCAGATGTATAGTCAAACTTTTAATGGCAATGTCACGAGAAGAATTGTTGTTAATGAAAAAAGAAATCAATCTACCACTTTTAAATTTACAATAGATACGATACCATTCGTTGTAAATCCAAATACAGATGAGATTGTAAGATTGGATAGATATTACGATAAGGATATAGATACTGAAAGATATAACTTAGCAACCGAAGGTAATATAAGTTATTACATTTATCCAAGAGGTGATGGTAGAACTCCAGCAGGTAACTTAGATACTTACGGATATAAAGGTCTAAAGACAAAGAATGGTTTTAATGCGTTTGACTCTTATGCTAGAGAAGGAGGACCTGATGCTAAGGGTTATAGTATCTTTCGTTTGGATTGGGGTGATGGGACTCCATTAGAACATACATCAAAACCAAAGGTATTAGAAGGAACTACATTATTAGAACATGTCTACAAGAAACCAGGATTTTATACCATCAAAGGTGTAGTTATGGCATTTGATGGTTTTAATATTGGTAGTTGGGAAAAGTTTGAAACAAATATTTTACTGAATCCATCTGATAATTATGATGTTAAATTATATGATGATAATAATTTTATCACAATAGGTGGAATGAGTTCTGATTCCGTATTGGTAAAATCAGCAACTGATATTATAGGAGTTGATGCTTTAACATTAGACGATAGTAAAGCTTCTAATTTTCAAATAAAAAATTTAAATTTATTTGATAGGTTAAATCTTTTCAACTTCTTATCAAAAGTTGATGATGATATCATAAGTAAATTTAATTCAATTATTTCACCATATGAAAAAGATATATTTGATGTACCTCAACAGAGGTTAGTAGAAGATTATATATTTGGATGTTTAGATCCAGAAGCAGAAAATTACCAACCTGACTCCGATAGTGATTTATCAGGTGGAAGAACTCTTTGTCAATATAATTTAGAATTAAATTTTAGTGCTATTCCATCTACTGATAGTATGAAAATTACCCTTTATTTTCTTAACTCTTCTAATTTAGATGGTCTGTATCAGTCTCCACCAGATGATGAGCCCGAAGTTATTACTGATAATAGAGGTGAAATGGTAGCTAATCCAAATGCTACACCTGGTAGGAAAGCTGCTATAATAAATCAGCTGGGTAGTCAATGGATTGATATAGATGATTTAGAGGATGTTGCTTATCAAAAGGTAGATATCTACACTAATCCATCGGGTAATCAACCTAACAATACAATCGTATCTCGTGATACATTAAGGGATGCTGAACAAATTCTCGTTGGAGCAGACCCGTTGAGTACAGGAGGTTCTCAATTTGTTGATGTTAATATATCAACATATGTGACAAATCCAAACGATGGTAGAATTGTACCATCTATTTCTTTCTCAAACCTAAATACTGAGGTTGTACAAAATTTTAATATTAATAGTAACATGAGACGAGTTGGAAATGAATGGGAAGTATATAATATTAAACGATATGGTTTTAACACGATAGATGCTCAAAACATACAAGAAGTTGATTCTACCATTAATGGTGGTATAAACGGAATCCATAGTGTAGTTATAGAAGCTTTTACTGGAAATACTGGTGGTAGTGGTGGTATTGGTGGAACGGGAGGACCGTAATGAATAAGATTCACAAAGGATTAATTAATAGTAAACTCAGAAACTCTCTAAAAGACAGTGGATTAAATCAGTTTGATTTAGGAACTACTAAAATGTATAAGGGAGTTAAGCCTATGTTTGAACAACTTGGTTTTGTTAGTTCTAACTTCAATAATCCAAAAAATGATGTATATTGGAAAAATATAATACCAAAAGATTTTGACTTCCTTAACTTATCTGGCATAGGAATACAACAAGTACATACCGATGGTGATGTTGGAGTTACCAAAGGTGCTAAGGTATCAAGAGAATCTTATACGAAGATAGTTATAGATGAAGATGCTGAACAGAAGTGGGATAACGGATACTACTATCCTGTTCTTCCAAGAATAGATGTGTTTGGTGAATTTGAAGATGAAGTTGATGTAACTTTATATGGTGGAGAAAATCCACCGATAACAAATAAAGAAGAAGTCAACGATGATTTGTTACTGAACTTAGATTTAGGTAGTTCTAATACAGATGATATCATTGATAAAACAGATGTAAACAAGGTAGAGTATAACCAAGATTTTGAATTAAAGTTAGATGATGATTTAAGATTATTTAAGTCAACCATCAATACACCAGATCCTATAGAAAAGAATAAATTGGAGCAACCATTCTAATGTCATACAATAGAAAAAGTAGATATCCAAGTGTAAAGACACCAGGTGTTTATCGTGATGCTACGGATGAACAATTGGGTTTAGACGCTGATAACTTACAAGAACTTTCTCTTGGAAATTGGAACTCCATTTACAAAGGTAACAAACTGTTTCTATCAGGTGACCTATTAGAAAAGATAAAGACTTCAGGTGGTATCGAGGTAAAGTTTAGAACATCTTTACCAAAACAAGGAACAAGGGTTCTTGTTTGGAGATATAAAAGAAATCGTGAACAGACACCATCTGAAAATGCTATCTTAATTGCTCAAGGTCCTATTATTGAATATCTTAGTGAAGTAGAAGAAATAACAGACCACGGTAATAGAGATACTGAGGCTGTAAAGAAAAGTAGACTGATTAGGACAAGAGCTGTCTATGACCAATTTTATGGTGCTACTCTTCCAAATCCACAATTATCAGCTTTAGATGTACCCGTTCCAGGAGGTGGTGCTGTAGATTCTTCATTATTTAACGCGGGTGCTGGTTTATATGATAAAAATAGTGATAAGTTATCGATACGACCTCAATTAAATCATTCAACTTCTTCAATTACAGATAAAGCTATCTCATTTGATGAGGGAAGAGCATTCATACAAGAAAGAGAGGGTGGTGGTGATATTATATTAACCTTAAACGATGTTGCTAGAACTAAATTAGAACAACACCATGCCTTTGAACGAGAAATAACCACTACTGAGATAAATAATTGGGGAGACGGAGGTTCTGAAAAAGGAAATGACAAAGACTTTACACATGAACTTATCGTTATGGTTGACTTTGATGTTCAAGCTCTTAACATAGATCAACAAACATTATCTGAACTTGAAGGTAATAAATTTCCATTTCTACTTCCAAACGATGGTACTCCTACAGGAAACTTAAATTCAGCATACATGAACAATTATATAAGAGAAAATGCTAGTTATATAACTTTAAGAGGTTTGGAAAAAAGTCTCTTTGATGGTCCTAATGGAGAGTCAACAAACCACCCTTTTCGTGCTTTAGATCCTAATTGGGGACCTACTCCTCAAGGAAGAGACTTCTTTCAAGATTCACCTCACGATGGTGGTTATGGTTATTACAGAACCGATGGAGATTTTGAAGCTAACATAGGAGCAGTAGATTGGAATCCTGGTTACAGAACCGATATAAAATTAGGAGCAGACTTTTGGCCAGATAAACTTAAATTTTCAGATGAAGATACAAATGATATAGGAGACCTTGGTTTGTTACCACAAAAGGGAGATTATCAACAAGAAACTGTAAGACAAAGATTAGAAAGTGAAGTTTTAACGGATACTGTAAATGTTCCATCTATTTGGGATAATACTTTTGATTTTATAGGGTATCCTGATTTTAAATTAGATATAGCAATAGACAACGAAAATTATGTTCAAACTTTGGATACATATGATACATCGATAGACTTTGTTGTCAATGTTAAAACTAGTAATGATAACGATTTACTTTATTACGATAGAGAAGAAAATCCAATTGAGTATAGAGATGCTTCTTATCCTATCAAGGTAAATCTTGATGTAAATTTATATTACGACTATGGTTTTGAAAACGAAAGAGAGCCAATAGATGAACAAGAGGTGATATCTGCTTTTGCTGCTGGTACTGATGCAAGTAGTCAAAACTATTTAACAAATACCATAAGGATACCTTACTATGCTTCTAATCCAGAAAAGTGTTACTATAAATATCAAGTAATACAATGGGGTGACGAAAAGACATTGTTGAATGATGAACAGATAAAAAGTTCTTACTTTTTTAATTTTTATGATTCTGAAGATTATCCAAAAACAACAGATTATTTTTATAAAAAGTATCAACAATCTCAAGCTGTAGAAGCAATACCTATACGAAGAGAGGGAGCAAGAGTTCAAGGAAATTATGCTAGTATACCAAACATCACGACTCATCCTTACAATACGCCTGGTGTAAAAACGATTAAGATAATTGTTTATCGTTATACACCAGATGCTGCTTTTATCTTACAAACTTATTTAGTTACGAGAAATATTGTTGTTGGTGATGGTGTATTAAAATCACAAGACTTTTCTATATTTGGTGGTGGTGATTTTAATTACATCCCCATTACAGAAAACCAAGTAATCATAGGTGGACTTGATGATAATTCTGATTACAACAATTCTGTAGAAAAAATAGTTAAAGAAGATTTGTTTTTAAAACAAGATTATTTAGACAGAACATCTGCTAAAGATTATGTAGATAAATACAATGATGGTCTTTTAGGAAAAACACCGAGTCAGTTAAATTTAGGTCAGATGAGAATGTTTAACAAACCAAAAGATATTTATGATTTCATCGGTGGTAATAAGTTAGATTGGATAAATAAAAATTCTGGTAGTTTACCACTCAATAGTTTAGCTACTGATATATTTATAAATAACAAAGATTGTATAGTTGATTTAAACCCATCTAACTCCGATTATTCGGTTTTGAATAATCAAATTGGATTATCTGGTATAGGTATATTAGTTGGAGATTATAAACTTAGTCAAGAAGAAGGTTCGAGTGTAACTAAACAAAGTTCAATGAAAATAGCTGAATTAGATAATACAAACGATAGACAAGCATTCTAATGGAAATATTACAACCATATAACGACACCACTTTACAACTGATATCAGACCAAGTAGAATATCAATTTAATTCTGATAACTTAATAGATGGTGTAATAAAACTATCTGTATTTTCTTCCATAGGTACTTTTTTAGATAATGAAGATTTACAACAAAACATTGACTTCTATGTAAAGAACGATGAGTTCTTTATTAAACCAAATGAATATTTAGATAGAAATGGTTTTGCTGAAGGTAACTATAATTTACAATATGATTTCTTAAAAAGATTAGATACGAGTAATTTTCATATATCTGAAATATCTCCAAGTAGAAAAGAAATAAGGTTAAATATAGTTGGTTCTCAAATAGATGATAACACTCAAGATGTTATAGTCAACTTTATGCAAGGCAATAATGATAATTATCAGTTTAACTCTAATTTAGAAATATCACGAGGTCGTTTGATACCAATAAATGGTTTTGCTTTTGATAATATTACAAATGATAAAAGAACTTTAATTCTTAAACTAAACGAAGTATTACCATCTGATGTGGATGTACTATCAACTGATTTTAATGTATCAAATAAATTTTTATCATCACAAACGGAAACAATATTTTTTATTGATAGAGAAGGTCTTGCTGTAAGTGGTTTAGGTTTAACAATTGATGAGAGTTATTCAACAACACCTACAAAAATAGATGATTCTTATTCTAACTATAATTCTATAACATCTTCCGTTAGTGAAAATTTTGTAGAAGAAATAACTCGTCAGCAAAAAGACCTAAATCTAAATATAGATTATGAAAAATTTGACAATCATGTATTTTTTGGTTCTGCTAAATCTAAACTTCAAGGATTTAAAAATAAAGTTGTTAAGTTAGATTCATTATATCTTCAGTTAAGCTCATCACTTGCCTTTTCAAGCAGTCTTAAAGTCGTAGAAAGTAGAAAAAATTTATTTAAAGAAATAAGAAAAGTAGAAGATGAGTTTACTCATTATGAACATTTCATGTATCATGATGGTCAAAGTTACTCTACTTCTTCAGCACCTGGTGTTGGTCAAAATTTTGCTGGAACTAAATATACAAATTTTGTAAATAATGATTTTATTACGTTACAAGACCATGACGGATTTGATAGAGTTTATCGAAAATCAGAAGATGGTTTTATACATCTTTTTACTGATGTGTATAATGTAGAACAACCACCATTTTATAGTTCAGATGATGATTTTTATCTTTCTTTTATTTTACGAGGTGGTGGAGATTTTAGTTCATTTGATTTAAACTTTGCTTCTGGTGGATTTGCTAACGAAAGATATGATAGGTCAGGTGGAAGTGAAGTTGGAAACTATGGATACTTTAATGATAGACAGATACCACATAATGCTTGGACTGGTTCTATACTGGCAAATCCACAGACAACAGGCTCTAATTATCAAAGATATATTTTTAAAGCTAAACAACAATTTTTTAGACCAATAAAATCTGGTGAATATGCTTTAATAAATGGACTTGAAACTTTTGGAAAAAATTCAACATCTTGGGAAATACTTTCTGGTTCAAATCCAATATCTTCTTCAACTGTAGGTGATATCGGAGATGGTTTTGCTTATGGCATACATGATATGACTGGTACTTTTACTCCATACATGTTCCCATCTCAAGTAAAAGATGATGGTACATTAGGAATGGAAGACTTTATTACAGGTTCGATATTACCACAAGGAGATTTATTTCCTTTATTTACACCAGAAACTGGAAGTAAACAAGCATTTTTTACTGATGTCGTTGTATCAAAAAATAATCCAACTAATATTCTTCCGTTTTCAAAAGTTTACAGACCACCTAGTGGAAGTTATGCTGGTTCATCAGAATGGAATAGTTGGTATAATACAATGGAAACCATTGCTGAAGATTATGATAATGATAATATTAATTCTCTTATAAATAATTTACCTGAGTTTTTACAAACAGGCGATGACCATAAAACTCTTCGTGATTTTGTAAATATGTTAGGTGAACAATTTGATTTATTAAGAAGTTATATTGACAATTATCATAACATTTATAAACTTGGATATAAGAATCCAAATTCTATGCCGGATAATCTTTTACCAATTATTGGTAGTTCTCTTGGTTTTGATTTGAAGAACCCTTTATCTGGTAGTTTAGATAATTATTTGGAATCAACTGGTGGTGATGAGATTGGAGATAAAAAAGCTATTGGTTCACTTTGGACTAAAATATTAAACAATTTGGTTTATGTTTACAAAACAAAAGGAACACAAGAAAGTATAAACACCATATTAAGTTTGTATGGATATGATCCTACTTCATTTACGTTAACTGAATTTGGAGGCTCAAGGTCAGAACATAATCCAAGTATTCTTACAAATGAAGTAAAAAATGATTTGGGTAATGGAATAAAAAATGTTGAAGGAAATGTATCTTTCATTGAAAAGAAAGAAGTGATGAAATCGTTAAATCTTTCTAAGAAAGAAAACAAGTTAACATTAGATTGG
>Ga0181414_1000223_pt1 | contig 17453 bp, 34 predicted proteins | sample 37SPOviralmetaG_FD_130139 | JGI IMG/M metagenome (GOLD analysis project Ga0181414, IMG submission 130139) | Marine viral communities from the oligotrophic San Pedro Time Series (SPOT) site, San Pedro Channel, CA, USA - 37 SPOT_SRF_2012-11-28 | ecosystem: Environmental > Aquatic > Marine > Strait... | reverse complement strand
TTCCAACTTTTGAAAGTGGTATTTTCCAAATTGTTAATGAATAACAATCAGCACAATAATCTTTACTTTTTTCTACTATGTCAGCTCTAGCTGCACATTTAATACAAGTTCTCATATCTCCATAAATATTCATTAGTTTAAACCCTCATCTTTAAGCAGCATTATTGGATTCAAAATTTTGAGTGGTACTGACCAAACTTTAGGTCTAGCAAGGTTAAAGTCTGTTAAGTAATTATCTTTACCAATTACAGCAGAACTATTTATAAAACCTTTAATAGTAAATTTAGGAGCTTCACTTAATATAAATACATAAATCTCATTTGGCTTTACATTTTTAGGTCTAATAATAAGTGAGTTGTTATTATTTTTTTTAACTGTTTGTGATCTAACCTGGATATTATAATTTTTGTATTTAACATCAGGAGCTGAACCTACATTTGTATGAAACTCAAATGGTATGCCAAAATATTTACATAAGCTGATCTCTGCCATAGCTCCACTAATACTTTTTGAAATTTTATCTTCTAATGTGCCAGAATATTTATGACCCCAATCCTGGTTTAATTTAATGCTTTCAGTAACTCTTAATAAACCAGTTTGTGCTGCAGTAGTTATCTCATATAAATCTAATTTTATTTCTGGACTCATCTTACCCAATTTCCTTTTTTGTCTTTGCAAAAATGTAAGATGACAGGCTTATCTTTGTGTGTGTGGTAACCCCAAACCTGATTATTGCCTACTTCGTAATGAGGATTTAATTTCCAGGTAGTATGTTTTTCAAAAGCTTCTTCACAAGAGATTCGTTTTATCTCTGTGGATATAGGTATTTTTATAAGACTAATTGCAGGGTCTACATCACCACCAGCTAATCCTAAAATTAAAAAAAATATTTTCAATTAAAAAAAACCCTTATTTTACTTGCATTTTCTCTCATAATTCTTCACAATTCATGTATTAAAAAATGAATCATTTAACATAATTAATAACCATTGATAACTATGTTGCAACCACTATCAAGTAAGTATATTGTCAACCTATGATAAATAAAAAGACTACAAACAAATTAAAAATAATATATAAAACTATTAATATGCCTGATGATCAACATGATGGTTTTAGAAAAGAGGGATTAGATTTTTTAAAACATAAATTTAAAAAAACAACTGACGATTTTATAAAAGATACTTACCCTAAAAAAGACTATGCAAATATGAGAGTCAAAATCTCAAGACTAATTAATAAAGATCCTAATTCACCTCATTATTTTGGAGCTTTAGAATTGGCTAGAGATTTATCTAAATACTTTAATAAATTTAGAACTAATGGAGATCATTATATTGCACCAATGTTTTTTTTAGGTGAATCAACTTATGTAGATATTATTGGTGCAAGTTATAGTAATGCACAAGTTGGTTTGTTTAAAAAATCAGAAATAAAAAAAATTGCAGTACCAACTAGATATAATGGTTATCAAGCAATAACTTCAAAAAATCCTATATCAAGTGGTATGATTAGACTATTTAAACCAAGAAAATTAGTTAGTTATACTGCTGATAATATGTTTAGCATAGCTCAAGATAAAAAAACTAGAATAATTTGGGTAGGTTTTATTGAGCCTAAAAGTAATGGTAAATATGATATTCTTGATAAATCATCTTCAACTGGAAAAACAATTCAAACACTAGCTGACAATATTGATTTAACTTGGTCTAGCAAAATTGAATATTCTTCATTTCCACAGTTTTGGGATTATTAATCTATTTATCATTGAGTGATAATTAAGTTGCTTTCAGCTATACATAGTGTAGATACTAGGTATGGAGAAACGAATCAGAAAAGTTGCAGAGTGCTACACAAAATTCGGTTTGCAACACACTTCAAAATCCACAGCTTGTCTTAAACATTCAGACAGATTATTTAAAAAAATATTATTTCCAAAAGAAACAAGTAAATTAAACAATGCTAGTTTTAAAGGTGGTAATATTGTGCATGATGTTGTGCAATTATTTGTAACTGAAAAACATTATGAAACAATAGATGATGTAATTAATAGCGATAAAATTCAAAAAGAAATAGACTCATATTTTCCATTTAGCGATAAAGATAAATATAAATTTAAATTTATTATTAAAAATTTAAAGGCTACTGCACAAAATCACTTATCTAATTTAGCAGAATTAGAAGCTCAAACATTTAAAGCAGAAATAGAATATACAGCTTGGCTACCTAATGTAGAAACATATTGGTTAATGTATTTAGATTTAGTTGGTACTAAAAATTTTGGTGATTTAAAAAATTGCTTTGGTGCAGCTAAAGAAAGTCCATTAAAAAAACCTAAAAAAGATAAACCAGTTGTAGATAATAGAATAGATGATTGGGTTTATAGTAATGTTAAAGTTCCTACTAGACCATACTTTAGTGATGTAATGCAAATTGCACTATATAAACACTCATGTTCTCTACCACCATTTTTAAGTTATGCTAGTAATTGCGATAGAAAATTATTTACTGAAAATAATTGTGATGAATTAAAGCAAGAAAATTTAGATCAAGCATTAAAAATTTTATCAATGTATGAGGTGGCTTGGCAAAAGAAATTAGAAATAGCTGATGGTGATGTAGAAAAGTTAGCCTGGTTATGTGTGCCAGATGTTTCAGATATTAAAAAAAATACTTTCATGTGGGAAAATGTTCCTGATGAATTAAAAAATAAATTTCTAGGTATATATGGACTTTAAAGAATTAATAGATCACTACGAAACTTTAGATAAATCAGAATTAATTGAAAAATTGGTTTTTAAAAATGCAAAACTTTTGTCTCAAAATAATGAAATTGAAAAAATAAATGATGAAATAAAAAGACTAGATGATGTAAATGAGCAGCACCGAAAAATTAATGGTGAGCTTTCAGAACAAATTAAACAATTAAAACAAGGAGAGAAATGAAACAAAAAAGTTTAATAGATGCAATAGCAAAATTTAAATCAGGAATTAAAAAAACTGATTTTATAAAAGTAAAAGGTAACAAAGATTATTTAGGTGTTCCTTATAGAGTTAATTTTGTTAGAGGATATTTTGGAGACAGATTACAAATTTTAACTGAAAGTATAGAGCTATCATCAGGTTCACATAAATTTGTTTCAAGCATCATATTAGATGGCAAGTGTATTAGTAATGGTGAGTCAAAACAAATGCACACTAAAGAAAAAGATTTTGAAAAAGCACAATCTGTCAGTATTGGTAGAGGATTAAGTTTTGCTGGGTTTATGGGTTCAGAAGTTGCAACAGCAGAAGAAATGCAAGAATTTATTAGGACTGATGAAACTTTTGATAATAAAAAAATAACCAAAGATAAGCCTATAACTCAAGTTGATACAACACAATTAGCAAACGATTGTATTAAGAAATTAAACGATATGGCTAAAGATGAAACATCACCAAATAAATTTGAAAAAAATTATCAGATTTATGTAGAACAATTTGAGTCTGAACTTAACCAAATTAAATTAGATCCTATTGAGGATTTAAGAGTTGAAAAAGAATACACAAAACTAAAATCACAAATACAAAACAAACAAGGAAAAAACAATGGCAGACTTTGATAATACAATTAGTCTATGGAAAAGAAAACCTAAAGAAACAGATGTAGCTGGTAAAGCTTATCCTCATTATACTGGAAAACTTAATGTAGATGGTAAAGTTAAAGATTTATCTGTTTGGATTCAAACTGATCCAGAAAGAAAGAAAAAAAATCCTAACATTCCAGATATGTCAGGCAAAGTTCAAGAGGTTTATAAAAAACCAGAAAATAACAATGAGGATTTACCAATATAATGTCTGAAGAAGTGAACCCAAAACATTATCAAAAAAGTATTCAAACATACGATGCAATCGTAAGCCAACTATCTCCACTAGAGGTGGTTGGTTTCTTGCGTTCACAAATTTTGAAATACACAATGAGGTTCGGTGCAAAGCATGGCAGTACAGCAGAAGCTTGTTTAATGGATGTAAGGAAAGCTAATTGGTATTCCAATAAATTAGAATTACATTTGCAAGGATTAGATAGTCCAAAACAAAAAGCTCCTGATTATGTCTCTAAACCAAACATCACAAATTTATTTAAGGACAAACATGAATAATAATGGACATATATATTTGTCAAAAATTAAATACGATTGCTTATCTTTTATAAGTAACTTTATAAAACAAAATAAATTCTCTCCAACTTATAAAGAGATTGGTGAACACTTCCAGTTCTCAAGAGCTAGAGCTGGTGCAATATGTGCAGAGTTATTTAAGATGGGTTTAATATCAAAAGGTAAGGCAGCTCATCGTAAGATTAGAATGACTGATAAACAAAGCACACAAATACCAACATTAAATTTTAATAAAGAATATTCAACAATGGATTTAAGACGATGAGTAAAGAAGTAATTAAAGAAAGTTATTACGAAATTCAAACCAAGTTTGAAGAAAAATTTGATAATGCAGAAGAAGCTGCAAAGTCAGATAAGCCAAGTGAATTGGCTAAATTAAATGTTCTGGATATTAAATTTGAAAAGTCCAGGATTAAACTTAACGATGGGACAGACAAGGATGGCAGCAAAAAGTAATAGCCTTATTAGAAGATATGCCAAACTTCAAAAATTGCATGATGAAATTATGCGACCAATTAAAAATAAAGGTCGTCAATGTGTTCATACAGTTATTGCAAAAAAGAAGTATGACAAAACTTTTAGGCAAATTGTTAGTGTTGAAAATGAAGATGCTAAATTCATTTATGCACAAACATAATTACTAACTAACTTAAAGGTTGCAATAAATCGTAGGCTAGGAGTCTGCCCAAAACAAAGGAGAGAGAAATGCCAAGACCATACAAACATGTAGTTAAAACACCATTTGATATAGCTCTTAATAAAGCTATTGGAAAAAAAGTTAAAGAAGCAAGAGATAATTATATCGTTGATAAAAAAATAAAATGTACTCAAAGCAAATTAGCCAATGCTTTAAATCCACCAAAAACATTTCAGCAGATTCAGAAATATGAGAGAGGAGAAAATGGAGTATCAGCAATTGTATTACTCCAAATAAGTAATTTTTTTAATAAGCCACTTGAATATTTTACAAGTGAAGCTGCAGAATTAGTAGGTCAATATAAGCCACCTATTAATAGTTCTAACAATGATGGAGATTGCTCCCTGTCATCAGAACTTTAACAAGTGCTTATTACATCATTATTCCCTAATGATGTAAGTGATTGTGGGTGCTTTGTAACCATCCACTTTAGTTAGTGTATAGAGGGTAGGTTTATTAGTCATCTCCCTACCCTCTTAAATTATGTATTTTATAATCTGGAAACCAAAAGAAATATTTACCACCTTTAGTAATAACATATTTACTTTAGAAAAAGATGCTAGAGAATTTGCTAAAAAAAGTATTAAGAAAAAAATTGAGTGGGATGTAGTTCCTTATAATAAAGAGAACTACGATAAGTATTGGTATAAATAATTAATTAGTAATTAAGTAATGAGCTACTAAACAAAGCTCAATTATAATTAAAGCTTCTATCATTTTTTAATATACTCCTCTGCATCTTTTTTATTTATAAAAAATTTTTTGGTAAATAATGTATCATTTAAATTTGCTATAAATTTACCAAGTTTATATTTTCTTATTCTTTTACTGCCATGTTTAACTCTATAAACATATAAGTTATTTTTAATTGTCATGTTAATCCTTAAACTGATTGTTTAACCAATCGCTTTTTTCTTTTTCCATTTCAGTATTTGCATAAGGTTTGATGTAAGTTCTGTTCACAAAATTTACATCTTTATCACCTAAAGCATTTGCTAGGTCTTGAGGATCTGTGTACTTCTTTTTGAATGACCAGTAAGTAGCCATATAGTGCCTGAAAAAATAGCTTTTTCTTTCAATGGGTAGTTCTACCCCAAAACTCTTTATTGCCCTGTCTAGTGCCCTTATAATCGTTTCTAAACGCATAAAATTGCCCTTGCTATTAAGAAACAAATTAGTTTGTGTTTCTGGTAATCTATTAAGATGTTCAAGTATTTTATCTTTAAGACTAATAGATATTGCCAAATCTCTAGTGCCTGATTTAGTTTTAGTTGCACCTAAAGATTGATCTCTTTTAACTGCATTAGTTATACTTATGTAAGGAACATTAGATTTAAATTTTAAATTAGATTTATTTAAACCTCTGATCTCACTTGGTCTACAAGCAGTCTGCAACATAATATGAAACATTAATTTCATATCATCTCTTTCCACATGATTAATAAGCTGCTGAACTTTTTCTAAAGTCCAATCATTAAAATCTAATTTAGGTTGCTGCTTTTCAACTACAACAATGTCAGATAAAAAATTCATATCCTTACAAACATTTCTTTGAATTTTATCTTGAGAAGCTGAATAGTCCAGGATGGCACTTAAAACATTAAAAATTTTAGATAATGTTTTTGCATTAATAGATTTTTTATTTTCTAAATGTGTAACAAAATCTTTCATTAAATCCTTGTCAATTAATCTAATGTCTTGGTTTTTAAAGTAAGGCAAAACATGATAGGTAGCCATAGAATTATAATCTTTAATACAGCTTTTAGATGGTTTGCCATATACTGTTTCTTTATAAATCTGACGATTAAGCCACAACTTATGTGCATCCTCTATACCCCAAAAATTAAAATCAATAATTTTGAAACCATCTTTTTCAATCTTCTTAACTACTAAAGGTTTAAGAGTTTTTTTATTTGTACTGGTAATAAATTTAATTTTATTATCAGCTCCCTTATATTGAAAACGATATTTAGTTTTACCATTAATTTTAACTGATGATATATTATTGTACTCTAGCTTTTCTTTAGACATTATATTAACCTCAAATTTTTAAATTTATTTTTTTTATAAAAAAGTTCATTAGCTGTACTTCTAAAATAAACATAAATTCCTGGATTATCTTCCTCAATTAAATGATTGACAATACCCCATGTACGAAATCTTGAACCATGCACTTTTGTGCCACCACCCATTGATTTAGGAATTTTAATAAAATTATTCTGTTTAAATAAATTTACTTTTACAAAAGCTCTTTTAGTTTTAGCAGCTTTAAACAAATAACCTTGCTTTGATAAAAAGCCTGGATAGTAGAACCATTTTTTTTTCATTATGATCTCCCTTTATTTGAAACATTAGTAATGCCATAATAATTTTTTTCATTATCAGCATCTACTTTTTCCACAGCATTTTTAAATACAGAAACAAAGTTAATTTTAGTTTCTAAATCTAAATGAGATATTTGTGGAGCTATGGTGTCTAGAGATTTAACACCTTTCATTATTATTTTATTCTCTTGTTTTTTATCTGACATATTCTCTCCTCTATGTTAGTTATCATTTAGTTATACATAGATTATAGCTCATGTTAAGTAGCTTATCAACAGTCATTTGACTATATTTATCAGTCATTTTACACATGGCTACCTGGAATATAAAAAAAATATGCAATCCATCGGTATAGATTCGGTATATATTTTTAGAAAAATTTTTGTTTTTCCTTGTAAAACCGAATAGTACAGATACAAAAAAAGAGCCGAAAAGAATCTTGCGATCCAATTCGGCTATGTATATAAGGTTTTTTAAAATGCCCCTGTAGCTCAATTGGTAGAGCAATTGATTTGTAATCAATTAAACCCCCTAAATAAACTAACTATACTTGAACTTTTAAAAAAAAATATATTGTCGGTATAATTTTTATATTTGTTATTACACATAAACATTAACTCTATGTTAAGCAAATGATAACACAATATAAACTTTATACCATTTAAATTTTTTTACCCACCACTATCCCTGCAAGTCAAATGACTCACATCTGATCTAAAAAGACCAAACCTATTCTGTTATTTTCTTTTTCTTTTCTTTGCAGTCTTTGCTGCCTTTTTAAAATTTGCTGATGTTGGCGCACCTTTAGCTCCTACTTTTCTCATTCGTTCACCTGAACCAGCTTTGATTCTTTTTCTTTTTGCATGGATGTTTGCGTACAATCCTTTTCTTTTTGCCATTGTTTTTCCTTTTCTATTAGTTTTTTGAAATCATCTTTTTTCATACAATCGTAATGTGCTTTTTCCCCACCATAGAAAGCTACGAAAGATTCTGTATTTACCATTTCGGCTTGGCAATATTTACACTTGCCAATGTTAATAACTATAACACTTGGTTTTTTCCAAAGTTTTTTTGCCATCTATCTCCAGGCTTTTCTTGACCAATAATTTGCTGATAAAGTTTTTTGTCCTTTAGTTTTAATCCCACCTGATCTTGCAAGATAACTTTTTCTAGCTTTAGGATTGTTCTTTCGGATCTTCATATTAGGATCTCCAAAAGTAACTTTATTAACCTTACCTGTTTTTTTATTACGAACATACACACCACTCTTTTTTGATTTACCTGCTGGTAATCTAAATGGTTTATTGAGTGTAACTTTTCTACCTTGATACTCTGCCATTATGCTTTAACCTTTGGTTTTGGTGGTGGTACAATAACTTTTTCGTTACATATAAACTTAATAAAAATTTTATTTTTATTTACTTCCTCATAACCTATTTCTTCTAGTTTAAGAATTGACTCTGTATTTCCAGCTATCATACAAGAATAACCATCAACGAATAAATCAGGATATTTGTAAGGTGGTAAGCAAGTGTTTGCTACAGCAGAACACATTATTAAATTTAATACAAATTCCATTAATCGTCTTTCTTTTTAATTTTATGAAGTTCATCTTCTAAACTTGTAATTTTTTTATTAGCATCTTCTAAATCTTGTGCTGAATGTTCTAATTTTTGTAGACATCTTTTATTAGCACTATCTTTAGATTTACCTGCGTCTTGCAGTTCAGCTAATTCCTGCTTGAGGATACGAACTTGTTCTTTATATTCGTTAATCAGTTCTGAATTTTCTGACATCAATTATTTTTTATTGTTCCTAAATACTTGAGTGCCTTTAATTCCAAAAATACTAGCCACTACTAAAATCCAGAGATTAGTGAACCATGATGGAAGTGCTGCAAAATGTTCAAAGAAAATATTTACTTTGTCCATAGCTGCTGGATCATCTGACCATACTGCCCAAGCCAAAATTATAATTGGGAAACTTAAAATTAAAAGACAAAATTCATCCTTGTAATCGTTTTGTCTAGCTTCTAAAAGTTTGCCTTGATAACTTTCCTCACCTCTAGCTTGTCTTTCTGCATGAAGTAATTGAGCTTCAGACATAGCCATTTTACTTTTTTGTTTATTGGCATATATTTTTGAACCTGCCTGTAAGGCAATTTTAAACGCACTTAACCACATAATGTTCTCCTATAATTTTGCTGACTGCATTTTTTTAGAAAGTTTATTTGCTCTGTTAGGTGTTTGTTTTGCCCATAAAGAGTCTAGCATTTGGAAAGCAGCTTCCCCATAATCTTCATTATCAAGAGCCTTAAACATATTCTTAAATTTGCCAACACCACCCTCACCAATTTGATAAACCATATTAATAATAACTTCTTTAGCTGTATTATTAATTGGTCTGTCAGCAATTAATCTTTCTGCTGCATCTAGTGTTCTTTGAAAATCTTTTTCAAAAACAGCTTCACCCTCTGCTTTTGTGTATTCTATTCCATGTTCATAATCGTCATCAGGTAAAACTTTATGACCATAAAAGATGGTATCAAATCCCTCACTACATTTGTAAATTTTATTTACATAACCCTCACAGGCTTTTATTTCTTCTTTGACTTCTTCGTACATATACATTCCTCACAAGTACAAATATCACCATCCCAATGATGCAGATGAAACTCTGCTTTACAATGACATTGACAATGACAATCTTTACACTTTTTTTTTCTTCTTGGTTTTGGTTTTGGATAATCAAAAGTTAATACTTCATTTAACTTTTCATTAAGTTTATCAAACCATCCAAATATATTCCCTAATAATCTATCTATCATTCAACAATCAGTTTCTTAATTGAGAATGAGCCATCTATATTTTTTTCTAATTCTGCTTTTGTTTTAATACATCTGTATTCAATATTATCAGATACCTGTCTTGTAGCTTTTCTTTTACCAGATAAACAAGTGCTTAAATCTGGTTGTAATCTTGCTTCTTTAATTTCGTTATTGACCAGGAGTAATAAAGCTATGACCATCTGTTCCATTAATGATTACCATTAGCTCTAACTTTATCTTTTAGATCCTCTAAATTTTCTTTAATTTTTTCAATGTCTTTCATAGCATAATTAATATTGACATTGTTGTTTCTCATTGTTTCCATTTCTTTTTGTATATTTTCTACTTGTGATGCTATGTGTTCTAGCAACATAAACTGCTCCTGGTCAGTAGGTAATTGTTGGCTTTTTTTTAATAGATCAGCTTCAAATAATTCTCTGCTTGTCTCCAGGCTACCAATCCTATTTTCTAATTCAAAGAAGCTAATCGTTGCAACAACTGCACCAGCTACTATCATTAAAAGATTCTTTGCAGGTAATTGTATTCCTGTATTTTCTGATAGCTTTATATTTTTCATTAATAGTTACTTGGGTTGCCAAATATTGCTAACAATATAAATAGTATTATTAGAACACCTGTAAAATAGTAATTCATAGTTAGCTCCCTAATCGTTGCCATGATCTACCATGATAATTTTTATTCCTAATTTTTTTTGTTTGGCAGTAGGTGATCGCCAAATTTTTCTTCTGTAAGATTTTACATTCTTACGAAATGTATTAGTTTTTATGTCTAGTAATTTAATAGTTCCATCAGGAGATACAGCTACTAAATCAAATGGACATTGTGGATCACAAGCTTTTGCTACCCAATAACCTTGTCTAGTTAAATTAACTATTTCTTGGTATTCTCCGATAGTGCCTTTGATATGTGTACTTAATTTAATAGGTTTGACACCAGGCTTAATAGACTGCTTAAACTTATGGTTAGTATTACCCATGCAATTTTTTTTATGTTTTTTATTTCCAAGTCCAAATGGTGTAAGTGATTGTTTGTAATAGTTTCTAACTTTTGATTTATAAGTCTAGTTTCACCTTGTAATTTAATTATATCAATTGAGTTTTTTTGAGATTGAGTTGCCATTACATTTCTCCAGTACCAATTGTTAAAGCTCTTACATATCCAATTGCTTTATTTGTGTCTTTCCAATTTTTAGCAAGATCAATTAGACCATCTATACCCTCATCAGATAATAATTTTTTTGAAAATAACTCTGCATTTTTACTATAAGTTCTTTGTTGAAAATATTTACCAATGCCAGTTATACCTGGTAGACCCTCAAGAATTTTTGTAGCTTTATTATCACCCATTCTTTCTTGCATCATAGCTCTTTGTGCAGTTGGTGATCCAGATTTAGCATACATTCCAGAAGATTTTAAAACATCACTAAAGCTTTCTATTGCTTTTTTCATGTCTTGTCTTGATCCTGTATAACCTCTATTTTTTGCAACTTGAAAAAACATTTCTACAACATTTTCTTTTGATTGAGGATTACCAACAAGTGCTTTATTAAATACAGATCCTATATTTAAACCTTGTGTTAAATTATCTGCTTGTGCTTTAATAAAAGCATTTTCAAAATAACCAGACATAATTTTTGTCCAAGCATTTTTATCTTGTGTTTTATTAAAACTTTTAGCAAGTTTTCTAACATCTAATGGAGTTAATTTATCTGAATAAAATAATCTATATAATTTACCTACAGTATCATTGTCATCTGTCCATTTAGCATTTTCAATACTTTTAAATACTTTTGTTTTTTCAAAAGGTGCTACATAATTTTTTGTAAAATCTTTATATTTAGTTTGTGCAACTTTCCAATTAGGATTTGTAGCAAGTAAAGAATCTATTTCATTTGCAATTTCTTGATAAGATTTTTGTGCAAATCTTTCAGATTGGTTTAAACCACTTTTTGATGCTTTATCACTTAATGAAAAACCTAAATCTCTTACATCTTTATAAACATTTTGTAAGTTAGCACCATTACCCTGACTAGCTTGAAGTCTTTCTATAAAACCATTTAATGCACCTGATGTAGATTTATCAACTGCTTTTGTTTCAATTTTAGCAATATTTGCAACTATGTTATCTATATCTACTTGATTAAAAAATGACTCTTTTAATTTATTACCACCTGATAATTCCCATAATCTTTGTCTATTAGCTTGTAATAAAGCAGCAGATTTTTTTAAAGTTTTATCTATACCTGTGTTATTAATTTTTGCTGACTTTGTTATTAAACCATTTTCTTTACCAAAATTTAAAATAAAAGTTTTTAATTGATCTGGTCTAGTTGCGTAATAATCATCAGAAATCTTTGCTCCAACTTGGGATGTAAAGACATCTGCTTCCATTTGTTGGACAGCTTTGCTGCCAGTCGTTTCACCAACTGTTAAATTTAAACCTCTGTCTTTTGCAAATTTTTGTATCTCATTACTTTTTTGTATTACTTTTTCACTTGGTAAAACATTTTTTGCAAGTCCTGCAACATTACCTCTTGATAATGCAAATAAGTCAGCAGCTAAATTTACACCAACTCCAACACCAGTTCCTACACCCTCACTACCAGTTAATTGTTCTGTTCCTTGAGCTACGACTCCAGAGCCAAAACCAGTTCCTGCAAACAAAGCTCTTGCTTTTGTACCTTTAGCTAAAATACCACCTGGTGCAGCAAACTCACCAGCAGTTTCTAAATATTGACCAGGTAAAGTTTTTGGTTGGTAAGTTAAAAGATTATCTCTAATTACTTTACCAGGTTCTATTCTCATTAAATTATTATCAAATTCTCTGGCTTTTTTTACTGTGTCCATACCAAAGATAGCTCTACCAAAAGTATTATCCATAACAAAATTAAAACCATCTTGAATAGTTTGTGGTAAATCAATTAAGTAAGTAACACCTTTAGCAGCTCCTTGTGCCAAACTAATTGCACTATCAATAGCTGTATCTGTTTTTGATGAAACAGATTCATTTGTTTTAGTTTCTTTTTCATCAAGACCAGCAAAAGATTTAAAATTAAATTGTTTTTCTTCTTTTTCTTCTTGTGTGCCAGAATTGACAAAACTTTTAAAATTATATTTTGCCATATTATTTTACAAATGCTTCCCAATTACCTTTTCCAAAAGTTTGGTTTAATTGAAATATTATTTTTTCATCATCATATTCAAGACTTAAAAGTGATGATGTTATAGATTGTACTTGTTCTTTAGTTGGTTTAATTTGATTCTTTAATAAATATTCTTTGTATTTTCCAGTTGGCTCACCTTTTTCATTTCTAGTTTCTTTAAATCCTGTTTCTATAAATTTTTTATTTCTTTCTATAATTTGTTGTGTAAGCTCTTTTTGTAATTTTACTTTTGCTTTATATACTTGTGGAGCATCATTAATGTTAGGTACAGATTGTTCTAGGAAAGAAATCTCTTTTTCACCAGCAGCTACACCAGTAATTTCTTTTCTATAAGCATTGAAGAATTGTTGGTTAGCAGCTTCCCATTTACCTTTTCTAACCATAAAGTTTTCTAATCCACCTGGTATTTCTTGACCTGCTTTTGCAAATGCTTCAGCTACAAATCCTTTACCTTTACCTAAATAAGTTAAAAATTCAGGTTCATAAAGATTATCCATAATATCTAAAGTGTCATAAATTTGTGAAGCACCCATTATTTTTTTTTCAGCAGAAGTTGTTCCTGATTTACTTAAATCACCAATGTTGCCACCTTGAACACTTTGGGTAAATTTAGTGTAACCATTATCAGTTAAACTTGTTGCTTTTGCTAAACCACTTTTTGTTGAAGTATTTATTGTTTGTATATCATTACCTTTTTTAAAAGTTTCAAATGTAGGTTTAGATGCTTTTGCAAAAACATTTGTTTCTAACCATTTTGCAGGAGCTATTTTAAAAGCAGCTTTTTGATTTTCTGGTACTTGATCTGCGTATTGATCAATCAGTTGTCTTTTTTCTTCTTCATCTTCCATATTTTTAAATAAAGAAGCTGTTTTCATACCTTGCAATAAACTTGGTAAAGCTTGATTAGGATTACCACCTGATAGTCCAGATGTTAATAATCCTATTCCACCTAAAACTTCTGGTGAGTATAATAAACCTTTATATTTAGATTCTGCCATTAGATTAATCCCTGTTCGTTTAAGTAGTTATAAAAAACATTACTATTGTTCATTTGTCTTGAGTAAGTATCATTATAATTATTTCCATAACCATATTGTTGATTTGGTGGAGTCATGTTTAAAGTATTAGCCATTTTAGTTTTAGCTGTGTTGTAAGTATTTAAATAATTTTCTGAAATTCCAAGATTAGTATTATTTAAGTTTGAAAAATAATCATTAACCATAGATGGTTGCTGTGTAGTTCTACCAACAATATTAGCAGCTAAAGGTGTTAATTGATTAATTGCTTCTCTTTCACCCTCACCAACATTACCAGTTAAAAAACCACCACCATAATTAAAATCACCAGAGCCATCAGGATTATATTGAATTGTTTTTCCTGTATAACCTAAAACTCCTAATGCTTTATTATTTTTATAAGTATCTGTAATACCTCTAAACATAGTGCCAATAACACCACCAGAATTAGCAACAGTACCTAATAAATTATCAGATAAATCTCCTGAAAAAGTTGTTGCTGTTTCATCTATTGATGAAGTGTACTCACTATATTTAGTTTGATCTTTAACATTATTAAAAGCTAAATCTAAATTTTCTAAAACAAAATCTGTTTCAATATCAGATAATTTGCTACCTTTTAAATTTGAATTAGATAATGCTTGTAATTGATTTAAGGTATCTTTTTTTTCTTGATCACTTACATCTGGTGAATCTAAAAAAGCACCTAAATTAGCTGTTTGATATTGTTCTGTATTAATAATTCCTGGAGTTTGTTCTATATCAACTGTTTTAGTATCATTATTCCAAGTAGCATTGGTAATTGTTCCTAAACCATAACCAGCATCTATATTATTTGAATAGGCATCTGTTTCATAATCAAAATTGTTAGAAATTACTCCTGGTGGTAAAACAGGATCAGGCACTACATAATTATTTCTACCATCATTTGTATTTATATTTCCAATAGTATCTGGAGTTCCATAAGCTTCTCCCTCATAATCAAAATTATTATTATTGTTAGCAAAACCATCATTAGCATCAGCTCCACTATTATTACTTCCACCGAAACCATCATTAGCATCAGCTCCACCACTATAACCACCACCACCATATTGACCCTCTGGTGGATATGCAAAAATACCTGATTCAGTTGGTGTTTTTTTACCACCAGCAGCAACTAACATATCTCTTTCGCCTGGAGTTATGTAAGCAAGAAAATGATTTTCTGGTGCTTCCTCATTTAACAATCCAGCATATTCTTTTAGATTATTCATAGATTATAAAATTATTGAAATAACAAATAATAAAGTTAGACCTAAAATATATTTAGATGTTCTTCTATCAATATCACATTCAATATCGTAAATTATTTTTTTCATCTTATCCATTTAATTATAAAATTATTGCAATAATTAAAATTACAACAGCAACTGCTATTGCTTTCTTATGTTCTTCCACAAAATGTGGAATGTGTTCTTTTAGTTTCATTATAATAACCCCCCTAAAAATCCTAAACCACCACCGATTAAAGCTCCATCAATTCCAAATTTAGATCCTATTAATGCACCACCCATAGCAGTAGTTACTGGATTAGCAGATGTTTGTGTAGTTCCTGATTGTACTGGAAAGCCAGATGCAATAGGATTCACAAAACTACTATACTGTGATAGTGCTTGTGCTGGAGCTAAATTTTGTTGTCTTTGAATATTTTCTAATTGTGAACCAACTTGTGTAAGTCCTGGTACAGATCCTGCTATTCCTAATTGTCTTGCTCTTTCTTTTTCATATTGATCAAAAGCATAAGGAATTGCTTCTTGAGTAATACCAGATAAAATTTGTTGTTGGTTCATCATTGAACCTGGTGTTCTACCAGCTCCACTAAATTCAGAATTAATTGATGTTGCAATATCATTAGCAGCACCTTGTAACATTGGAGATAAAAAAGGATTTAAATATTTTCCAGATAAAGTATCTGCAAGTTGAGTATTAGCAGCATTAGCCATAACTTCTTGTTGAGCTAGACCTTGAGTAGTTTGTGTACTAGGAGCTACATATCCAGCAGCACCTACACCTTGATTATATAAATTACCAGCTTCAGATATAATCTGATTTAATGCTGGTTGAGCTGGTGCGTAAGGATTTACAGATTGATTCTGTACCTGACCACCACCACTTGATCCACCACCGAATGACATTATTTATTCTCCTTTTCAGTTTTTGTTATTAGTTTTTCTAAAACTACATGAGTTTGTTTGTAATCAAATTGTTCCATAATTTTTTTCCAACCTTTTCTTGCTATTAATTCCATGTTTGTGCAATTGTTATCTAAAGCAAAATCTTCTAATACACTTATTAGATGTTGCCACTTTTGTCTTTGTCTGCCTGTAACTATAAATATATTACAAGATTGTATTAATTTTCTTTTAACTATTTCTGTAACTACAACTCCATAATATTTTTCAAGTGTTGTAGATTTATCTTTATCCCAAATTATCCAAAGCTGCATTTTATTATCTTTAACACAATCATAGACAAATTGTGCATCTGTGTGATCACCTGAAAAAGATAAAGCTTGAGATATGTCTTTTTGAACTAAAGACCAAACATCATCTAAATTAGATGATGGTATATTTACTAATTTCATTAAGTTATGTTTAAGTAACTTATTCCTATATTAACATTATCGTTGGTACTAACAGTTGCTTTTAAAATATCAGAAGATTCTAATACTAAAGGCATTGTTAATATTTCAACAGATGAGTTAGCTGTAAGTGATTGTGTATTTAATATTGTAGCTTCAACACTATTAGAACTATCTAATACATCAAAAGATATTGTTGGTGTATTACCTGTGTTATTTGTAACTTTTATAGATTTAATTATAATTGTATCTTTAGTACCAGCAGTCAGAATAGATGTTTCTGTTTGTGTTGATAAAGTTACACCTAAAAATTTATATGAGTTAGCCATAATTATCTAGCAGTAGCTGGTATTGAAGCACCTACATTAGCTACAAGAGGTTCTTCTGCAAATGCCATGTAGATATATTTATTATTAACTGTATTAGCATCTCCAAAAGTATTTCTCATTTTAAAACCATTTGATAAAAAATCAAAACCTTCTGAATTTGATGCTGCTGCTTGATAAGCATTAACATATAAATATTCATTCATTAAATTATGTGGATTTCTTTTATTATCATACATCATCCAATTTCCTGCATGTTCTGCAATTTTAACTATTACAAAAGCTGGTTTAAATCCTGT
>Ga0181414_1000218_pt1 | contig 17607 bp, 31 predicted proteins | sample 37SPOviralmetaG_FD_130139 | JGI IMG/M metagenome (GOLD analysis project Ga0181414, IMG submission 130139) | Marine viral communities from the oligotrophic San Pedro Time Series (SPOT) site, San Pedro Channel, CA, USA - 37 SPOT_SRF_2012-11-28 | ecosystem: Environmental > Aquatic > Marine > Strait... | reverse complement strand
TTCACGCCGTCACCTCCACGCCTTCTTCATCAACCCATTCGCCATGTGCTTTCCATCTTATGACATGACTCATAGGTATGTAATCACGGTGTTCTTTTGGTAATTTCACCCTTCTCCGTAAATCGAAGTTGTCACCGTGAGCAGGGCATTCTCCCCACTCCATTATTTCCCCATGTTCTTGCTCATAGGGTTTCAAAAGATTCCGATAAAAAGGTTCTTGTTCGTCACCACAATGAAGGCAATAATAATTTAACCAATTCGTTAAGCCTAACTCTTTTCTGTTCACGCCGTCACCTCCCACCAAGTAGGAACATCTGCTCGAATGTATCTGACACCACCCTTGCTGTATTCCTTAGACTTGTAGTAAGACCTGTAGGCTTTGACTACATCATCGTCTTTGTATTCGTCGGGCATAGCCTGTGCGAATGGTGTGAGTCCAGTGTTAGGAATTATTTTCTGCAAACCTATCATGTGGTAGATAGGGTCAGTACAAGCATGCATTTTATTGAATCGTTTGTAGTATTCTTCACACAATTGCATAGCGTGATGAGCAAGCCACATCCAATTCTCTTGACTGTCACCCGCCCATACTGTACAAGGGTGATGCTTGTAGCCTCCCTTGTATGGCTTACCTGCTTTGGTAAGTGGCATTTGTTCATCAGTAGCACCATGCCTACGCAAACTAGCGGCCATCATCTGTGCTGACTCTACGCACATCTTAGGCACTCTTACATCATCCATGTATTTAGCCGCAGTAGTAGGGTCTTTATCTAATACAAATATGTTCATAGTTAGTCCTCCTGTATGTCTACCTCTTCTGCCTCGAACAAGTAGTCCTCGTATGGTTTACCAAACAATGTGTGTAGCACCCACAACTTCTCTTCTAGTTCATCTTTATCTTCTGCCTCTATCTCACCTGTATAGGTGACTCTTACGCTATATGTTTTTTTCATGTTTCTCAATCCTCATTTCTTATTTGGTTTATATAATATTTATTCCGGTCTGTATTGTTTACCGTACTGATACATCTCTTGCCATACTCCTACTAACGCATGGTGGTAATGGTAATCATCTACGCTCGCTTTGAAGTTGTCATAGTTTATACCCATCAGTAAGTCACCGATGACAGTACCTACAGTATAGAGGTGTATGTCTGCCCTGTATGGATAGTCTGCATTTGCATCCTCATACACTTCTGCATCTTCAAAAATACTTTCAATGTGATTTTTATTTCTCGCCCGCACCAATAAAGTATGCTCTTTATTCCTGTGCCTTACGATACTCAACCATCCCTTATTCGTCGCTATCCACATCGTTATCCCCCGATTGTATTGATTGTATTACCTTAGATGTTGCCTCGGACATTTTCATAACTTGGACAGTTTCACCATCCTTGTAACCATCTATCTTAACCTCACTCTCATGTTTGCGACCTGTAACAAGATTGAACTGACCGAGCATGAACAGTATCCCGTTGGTCGTGTAACCTTCGTTGATATACTTCACTATCTTGTTACGCATGATTTCTTCCGCTTCCATCTGTGCATCAGTTACAATCTCATTAAGTTCTTTCAGTGTTAATTTCACGCTATCACCAAATCCTCTTCATTTTTATTTTCTTCAAAGTGTTCAAATGCCTGTTTCCATACTCCTTGTTCCATGAAGTATTCAATTAAAGGATGAAGTAGCATATTTATACTACCGCTTTTCTGCACCGTGTAATAATCACACCACATATCTTTTGTTATAGTGTATGGTCTATTCACGCTAACAACTCCATCGCTTTGTTCCATGCAATAACCTTTCTTCGTGCAAGTGGGCCGAACATGGCTGACTGTGTACGCTTGATACTTACTTCACCATTACGCAGTTGAGTAAGGCTGTGGTCTATCGCTTCGGTGATTGAGTTGTAGGCCGCCCATAATGTACCACCCATGTTACCGAGGTTGTTGGTAGGTGATAGCCATAGTTTGTTAGTAGCGGCAATAATGTTCCTGCCTCTTGTAGCAAGTTTCCCATCCTCATCACGCTTCAAGTCCATCACATCAATGAAGTACTCTTGAGTTTGTTCAAGGCTCATCTTGGTTTTCAGCATACGCTCTACATCGTTAGCCCATTGTGAGAAGTCTTCTTCTACATTCTGTAGTGCTTTCTTAACTTCCTCTATTCTTTCATGCATCTTACCGGAGTGCCGGATTGCATACCCTTGACCTTTACCTCGACCTAACGCCATTGACAATGTGTTGAAACATACTACACGGATAGGTGTCGGCATTATCCGTACCGAGCCTGTACCATCGTGTGTGTTGCTTATCAACAGATACTTGTGGACTGTATCTACATTATCGAATACGATACTTGTAGGTAGTCTTGCTAGTATCCAAACTGTCTGTCCTTCACCTAGCGCACCACATACCTCAACCTTCGGCTTGTGGTCACCTGTTAGTTCGTCAAGGAATGAAAACGCTTCTACATTCTGTAGTGCTTTCCATACCTTACCAACTGTTTGTCCGTTCTTTGTCAATGGTATACGCTTGCCGCTTTCAGTACGGAACACACCGTATGTACCGGGCAGTACATCCATCTCATCATTGTCCTCATAGTACAATGGTTCTTTGGTAACCACCCAATTCAAGTTGGCCTTGATTAACGCATCATGCGTGGTCATCAATCCATCTGCTTGTGTTCCTAACTTGTGCCACGGAGTTGCCCCCGCCCATGCTGTCATCCATTCTCCTGTTTGTGTTTGTGCTATATTGTGCATTTTTTATCTCTCCTTTTCATCTCTCTTTTCTTATTTGGTTTATATATCATTTCTTTCAGTGTTATTTTTATTTTTCATTTCGTGTGTCATGTTATGCATTAGTGCCCATCCTATCTTCTCGTACAACTCCTTGTTGTCCGGTAGTATCTTACTCCACGGTATAGCCATAGACGGTCTTAGTTTAACCATCGTTGCTCTTACCTCTTCGTCAGTAAGGTTAGCGAGTAAGCGTAGTACAGCATACGCTACACCACCTGTCCTATCCCTACCATGTACACAGTGCAAGAGTACATCCTTGCCCTCGTCTAGTAAATCTATCACCAAGTCTACGGCATGCGCCCAAACTTCCGGTGTACTATTTTTAGCCCTAAAGTAATAGTGATGTCGTTCATGTTTATCCGAGTCTATGTATCTAGGTGGATAGCGACACAGCGTAACTATCGTGTGGTTCGGTTGTAGTGTATCACGGAAGTCATTAAGCCCACACATAGTAAGTGAGCCATTACTTACTTTGATTGGTGTGTTCATTCTTCCTCACTCCTTTCATTTATTCTTCTTTCCATAGCAATAATATGTTTATACATAGCCAACATATCATCATTCAAATCTATATCTTTCATTCTTCCTCAACTCCTTCACGATACTCCGCCCATTCGTCAAGTAGAGTTTCACCTTGCACCTCAAAGTGGCGTATCATGGTCATACCACATACAGCACAACCGTATCTCAACTCTAACTTATCTATTGAAAATGTAGGTGTAGCGTGTATACCAAGCACCCAAGTATGTTCCATACATGCTTGGTCTGTGTAGCCGGACCTATCCCACAAGTTTAGTTTGTCCAACCTGTTCTGCAACTCTATCATATCTTCTTTTATTTTATCTCTTAATTTATTCTTCATTCTTCCAATCCTCCTTTTCTTTCAGTCTTATTTTTTCTCCTTCGATATATCCCTTCTGTATATCTCTAACAGTTTCCCACATCGGAGTAGAGTCACCTTCAAACCATGCATCAACTAACTGTTGCATACTGTGTCTTTGTTCCATGTCCATTCGCCAACACTGTTCTGTAAGTGCCTTCCATATCATAAGTAATCCTTCGTAAGCACCTTGAAAACCCGATGGGGCTTTCTTACCCATCCTACCATACATCTTAGCCCATGCTACCCATACATCCTTCGGGTCTTTGCATTCATCGAAGTGACTACTCATCTTTTTTCACCGCCTCTCTTAACGCCCATCTGCTTTGCTTGTGCTTGTTATCATACTTGACTTTGCGATAGTAACGACCAAGCACTGTGCTTAGTTCATTCCTCGTTACACCTACTCGTAGTCTTTTGAAATGAATCTCCGGTATTGTTACATTACCATGTATGATGTCATAGATTTGACCTGTGAATAAATTAGGTTTTACTTTTAGTAACTTAGTAATCCTGCCCCGTACTACTGACTTACTCATCTAAATCACCCATCAATGTTATTATGTCTTCTAAAGGTAAATGATAAAAGTAATCTTCACAAGTATATCTTATACCGTCTGTATAGTTCAACTTCATTTGTTCTAATGAACAATGAGGGCATAACGGCATTGATAATCTACAATTTTTATTCATGCCGATACCTCAGTATAATTCAATAAATTGTAGCCGGTGAATGAAAGATACATTTTATCTTCATACATTTCCATCCACTTGTTACCTTTGGATTGTATGTAGGCCAAGCATTGTTGTGGTGTAGGGATACATTCAATTTCAACTCTTGCGTATACAGTCATCCTATCTGTTACCTCTACTGTTTTGTAACCGAACACAGGTGCAACAAATTCTAAAGTATCATTCTTAACTTTCCTGTTAGTACAAACTTGTGTATTCTTCGGCATTGATATTGCGTTTAGTTGTTGTATGTATTCAATAGCATCTTGCTCGTTAAGAAATCTCATACCTAATTTACATGCTTGTGTTGATGAGTACCTATCAGTTTTACCGTGAGTTACCTTAATATCATAAGTGAATAACTTGTCTTTGGGTTTCCATGTGTAATTTACAATCTCCATACCGAATGACTTTTCCACATGACCCTTTGAGTATATCCATCCATTCACTACATCACCTATCTTACGCTTCTTAGAGTTTGATGCCATGATTTGTGTTCTCTTCTCTTGGACTTGTCGCCATGTATAGTCATACCATTTGAACTTACGACCCCTGCCTTCCGTAGTTTGAAGTAATACATTACGCTTGAACATACGATTGACAGCCTTATTGATTTGCTTAAGCACCGTCTTGTCGTCAGCATGTTTGATATATGTGCGAGCAAGCATCTTGTTAAATTCAATTGAGTCATCTAACACTACTCTTTTGTCTAAGTGGTCACTTGTCCATCCTATGGGTATGTTGGATGATGATATGATTCGTAAATCCGGCATCATGACCCAAGCATTTCTTTGTTTGTTACCACCATGCACACTACAAAATTCATCAGTCTTTCTTGTACACAAACCGTACCATCCAATTTTTCCATACCTTGAATTATATGTTTTACTTCCTTTGTATATATCAAAATAACTACCTCCTACATTGGGTATTTTTATTTTGCAAAATTCTTCAAATTCATTGACCCTTGCTTGTTGTTCTTTACTCAAGAATGAAGAATATCCTTCGACTTCAAACCCGCTTAGTACATCAATGTACTCGTAGTAGTCAGCATTAACTTCATCAAGTTTTTGTGTTATGTAATTACCATACTGTAATCTTCTTTGTCTACCATAATTGTCGGACTCACGCTCTATGTGAATACCATCACACTTAACTTTCTTCTTGTTTAATTTACCTCTAACAATAATACCCGATTCAAACAATGAAGCGAGTCTTGTATAGTCATTGACTAAATCCTTAGCCGTGACTTCTACACCCTCACCCTTGTTGACGATACTGTACAGTACCGCTATGTCCATTGGGTTAGCCTTACCTACTGTATGTTTCACATACCCTAACGCTTGACTTGTCATTATCTCTTCGTCAGTGTATGAAAGGGTATCACCCATCAGTCCTAATTCTTGCCATGTTTCCGCTTCTCTATGTTTACTATATTGCATTTCTCTCATCTCTCATTTCTTATTTGGTTTATATATTATTTCTTTCAGTGTCAATTTTATTCTAATGGATGGTCTATGTGCTTGTCACCTAGTGTCCATCGCAGGGCTTTGACTACGCCCTCAAGTGCCTTGTAATTTCTCATGTGATAGATACGCTCTTGCTTCTTACCTATCTGCATCTTTGTGAAGTGCATGTTCTGTTTGCGTTCTGCCTTGTCGAGCATGTTAAGAATAGTTTTGTCATCTCTCATACCCATGAATAGTTCACTGTCTTGGTGGTCACTCAATGTCATTCTTCTTCATCTCCTTCGCTTGCCATTTCTCAAAACCTATCACATCTTTAATGAGAGTGTGCATCCACGGGTCATGCGGCATCTCTTTCGCTATGAGTTCAAGCACCTTTCGTAACCGCTTGACTTCGGCTAGAAGTTTTGGTGCGTCATGTAGTAGTGCGGCAGTAGCCTTGTGTTGTTCAATTGTTTCGGCATTCTTGAGCATCCAATTCTTCCAAACCCAAACCTGCGAGTTATCCTCTACTGCTTTGTCCATCAAGTGTCCTTTATATTTGTCTGTGTCAATCATTCTTCCTCATCCTCGTAGTAACCTATTATGTCTCTCAAGCAATCAGTGGCATGTTGTATGTCACGAATGTAGTAGTTGTCCATGCTGTCAATCATGTCCACAATCTGTTCACGCAACCGCTTGACTCCTGCACTTTCTTTAAGATAAGTTTCCCATAGGAAAGTTTTCTCTTCACGCAATCGGTTGATTTCCGAGAGTAAGTTGTCATGCGCTGATGCCTCTATACCATCCCTTTGCATACTACGGAGTAAGTCATTCTCTTCACGCAGTCGCTTGACTTCTTCAAGGAGAAGTGGTGCGTCTGCCATGAGTTGAACATCTGTTTCGTTCACACCCACTACATCAAAACTTATCCCAAGAGTTGTGAAAAGGTGAACACTACCCACCCATTTGTTATCCCAATTTTCTTCACTGTAATTGGTTATCAATTCCCACGGTGCTTCTGTGTGTCCTTTATATTTGTCTGTGTCAATCATTCTTCATCCCACTCCAATATGTCTAGTGCTTTTGAAATGTGATTCAGTGCCTCTTGCATTTCACTAACTATAATCTGTGGCGCATCACTATCTGTATATTTCCAAATCGCTACTTGTAGTTCTGTTTCAAACATTTTCAATTTGTCTGTGTCAATCATTCAATCAACTCCTGTATGCGCTTTATGATACTCCACATATCTGTTTTCGTGGTTTCAAAGTCATCAAGTATATCTTGCATTCCACTACGCAACCGCAAGACTTCTGCGAGCAGGTCTTTGTATTCATCTACCGAAAGATTACTGTATCTCTCAAGTAATTCTTCGTTTGTCATTTCATTTTTATCAGTTATCATCAACCAATATTTCTTAATTGGTTTATATATTATTTATTTCAGTGTTAATTTTAAGCAACTCTTCTCGCTATGTCGCCCACTCTTTGCTGTAATATATTCGCCGTGTTAGGATTTTGAATCGTTTGGTCAATGGCACTACGCATAGCATCTTCGCCTCCGTATGTATCGTATGACCTACCTATGTCTTGCTCGGTTATGTGACCTAACTCATTAGGATTTTTCTCTCTTAAAGTATCGAGTTCACCTACGGTACTACCGAAGGCTGAACCTTTGGGTGCGCCCTGCGCTCTAAAAGCACCTGCCCCTCCAACATCGACATAGGATATACTACCGTCGGGTAACACTATGGCATTGTCATTGTCCATGCCTAACATATCCCAATTAGCAATCATCGCATGCGGAACAATATCTCTCGCAGTATGCGCTCTATCTCTTACCGGCTGAATGTGACGGCCTTGTTGGAACTCAGTTATCATTTGGTTATCATCTAAATGGGCTTGCGGAACGCCTACGCCTAATAGATTTAGTAAACGATTCATCTCATACTCGTTACAAACATGAGCAGGACTGTTGCCACGCTTAGAAACGAAACGGCCTTGCGGTACATCGAATAGCCTTGCGCCTGTGCTACCGCCTAAGAACTGACCTTGTTCTCCTACCTGTTGCCTCGCCCGAATCTCTTGCATGGCAAGTTCCATAGGCGACATTGATTCACCTACGAGTGTCACCTAAATAACGACTATCATCATTTAGGGATGTACATATCATACTCATGTGAGAACTGCTGTAGGAAATCAGCAGGGGAATCATACTCCATTGTCTTGACTAACTCATCTAAGAATCCAGTTGCCATATCAGTCATCACTATGTTCTCATCCATGCGTGTGTAGATGAATGGTTCATCTTTGAACACACCCTGCTTCACTCCATCAAGCCATGCCGCATACACGATGTCGTATACTGAACCATCATCAACAAAGAATTTACTTTCACTAAGTTTCCAAAACGAACCCATGTGGTCAAAGACAGGATTGAATCTTAAACATGCTATCCAAGATAAAGGAACATCATACTTGTCTGCGAGGTAACTGTAACTTTTAACCCAAAAGAATGCATCAAACTTTTTATTGTCAAACATCTCTTGTACATAAGGCATCCATCCTGTATGTAGGTGATTCTCTAACTGTGATGCTGACTTCAATCCTTTAAGTCCATCTTCTTTTATTTTGATGTAGTTGTGTAACTCTTGCGGCCACGCTATCTTCCCATTCCCAATGTCCTGTTCCAACAGTGTAAGGGAACTAATAATATTATCAGTGTTATATTTCTTATTCATGCTTATGCCTCCTTGCTCTATTCTTGTTGATGTGTAACAAGTGTTTTAATTTCTCATCAGCAATACGCTCATCACCATTAGCCCAAAGGACAGCATCCTTGAGCATGTCCTCAGCGTCAGCGAACAGACCATTCCATTCGATTAGGTATTGAAGGTAGTCACCTAGTGTGTCAAAGTCGTAGTGTCTTTGGTCGAAGAAACTATTGTCCTCATATCTATCGTCGTCAATAGAATAGTATTTGTAATCGTCATCTGTGTGATGTGCTGTTAGTCCTTTTGGTATCTTACTCATGTTAGTCACCTCTTGTAAATGGATTCTTTCTTGTGTCCTTCTTTGTGTTTTTGGCTACCAAAACTAAGTCATCCATGTCTACTGCTTCGGCAATAAAGGTGTGGTCGAAGTCCGGTTTAGTTGTGTATAGGTCACCATCAACATAGAAATATATGTTGGCTAATTGTATGTTATTCACTCTTCCTCGCCTCCATTGTATGGCTCATCGTATACTTGTAGTAAATCATTCTGTAGTGCGAAGTCAATCAGTTCCGCACACTTAGGCGAGTCACTGTTCAAGTGCAAGACGAACTCATCATCTTTATCTTTTATCTCTAAGGCTACACAGTCATTGTATTGGCTCAGTGTCACGCCACGGATGTAGTACTTCTCTTTGGAAGCAAACGAATTATCTGTAGGGTCACGGAGGGATAACCAGTTAGTCATCTCACTCGGTACGGTAAACTTTTCCGCATACCCATACTCTCTATTCGCTGTTACTTCACCACTACCTTGTAGGTGTAGTACTCCTGTTCCGGCATTCACTCTTACTTGTAAAACATTTTTACTCATCTTAATCATCTCTCATTTCTTATTTGGTTTATATATCATTCTTCTTCTTCATCGTTTTCTAACTTGGCTCTAGTGGGTATCACGAACTTAGGTGAGTTCACATTCGGTGAGTTGAATACTTCCCAACCTCTATTGGTCTGTCGTATTAAGTCACCTATGGCTACCTCTATCCTACAGTTGTGTTCCTCTCTTACTTGGTAGATGTTACCACCAATATATTCTATGTCTATCCATTTGTTCTGTCCTAATACTAATCTCATGCTTTCACTTCCTTTTTCTTTTGGATGAATGTTTTGGGTAGGTCACCATCCGCAACCATCTGTTGTAAGAGCATAGTGGCTATACCCTTACGGTCATCCAAGTCACCACCATCAAGGATGGACTTGATAACCTCACGCTTTGCTTCGACCACTGCGTTGAACTTCTCATCTATAGTTCCGGCTACTGATAGGTACACTGCGTGTACGCTACTACTATCCTGTCCTATACGATTGACTCTATCTTCTGCTTGTTCCTCCCATGCCGGAGTCCATTCTCTTTCAACAAAGAGAACAGTGTCAGCCGCAGTTAGTGTGATACCTTCCTTAGCCGCTACTGTAGAACACAGCAACACATCTAACTTACCTGCTTGGAAGGCTTCGACTCTTAACTGTCTGTCACTTGCTGATACTTGACCAGTGATGACTGCACCTCTCCACTGTTGTTTGTCATTGTTGAGTGCATCCCATATTCCTTTGAGTACATCTTGATGGTGAGCAAAGATTACTACAGGCTTGCCTGTGATTTCTTTGTAGTCAGTCAGCCATTGTACTGCTGAGTCTACTTTGATTCTACCACACTCATGCCGTAAGTCTGTCAGCATGTTCAAGACGAAACCCTTTGGTGTACTACCACTCATCAAGTGATACTCATACTCTTGTATCCATGATTGATGTAGAGCATTGTAGTTAGTAAGGTCTTTCTTACTTGGCTTGACTGTGTGCATGGTACGGATTTTATCGGGTAGTTCATCAAGCACTTCCTTCTTGAGTCTGCGGATACAGAAGTCACGGGTACGCTCATGTAACTCATCAGTGTTACTCGCACCGGACATATCCCAACCCCATCCTGTATGGAAACCTCCGCAGTAGTGTATACCATACTCATGAGAGTTAGAGAACTCAGCAGGTCTAAGCAAGTTGAGTGTAGTATAGAACTCGTTAGGTCTGTTAGTGATAGCAGTACCACTTAGACACAGGATTGATTCAGCATTCATAGCAACCTCAAGCGTGGCTTGAGTACGCTGTGCTTTACTGTTCTTGATATAGTGTGACTCATCACAGATAACTATGTTGAACTCTTTGTCAAGTAAACTATCCTTACGCCCACTCATGATGTCATAGTTACAGATGACTACATCAGTATCTTCTATGATACCTTTACTCCTTCCCTCAACTACACTGACTGATAGATTAGGTAGCCACGCATTGAACTCGTTCTGCCAGTTGTACTTCACATTGGAAGGACATACTACAAGGGCAGGTAACTTGTCTTGGTTAAGAGCAGTGTAAGCGATGGCTTGGATAGTCTTACCCACGCCCATGTCATCACCTATCAAGGCACGACCTTCTGCTAACTGTGCAAACCTCACACCGACATATTGGAACGGGAACAACTCACGCCCTTCGGGGAAGTGCTTGGCTAACTCGTCACGCATCTGTCCTACCATCTCTCCATCATCCAGTGCTGATGCACCACTGATAGCGATACGCTTTGCTCTCTCTTCCATCGCAGTATGTATTTGTGGTATAGTTTCAAGAGCCTCGACAAGTAACTTCGCTTCACTTGCACTTTGTTTGTTTAGTCTGTCTATCAAAGCAGGTGCTTGATAGATACTTACTGACCATGACTTTCTATCGGGGTTGTACTTACGACCCTGTGTTGCTTTGACTTGAGCCATGACTTGCATACGCACATCGGGGTCAGCGATGTAAGGCCACTTCATTTCTATGGTTGTACCTTTGAGTGTGGCTGTGTAGTTGGTAACCTTCTTGACGATTTGTTTAGGTGTGAAAGTATGTTCACCTCTAAGTTCCGCAAGTGAAGTATCAAAGAAACCTCCGGCCTCTTCCAGTATACGCACAGCAGTATCAAGAGTTTCCTTATCATCACTGAGTGTCCACTTCTTGATTGTCCCATCGAACTTAACCTTTGGGAAAGGTAAGCCTTGCTTGAGTGTTTGATTGAAGTCATTATTGTATTGATACAGGAGAGCGATACGCTTGGTCTTGAACTCCTTGCCCCACTTGTTCTTCCATATATCATCTATAAGTTTGACACTGATAGTAAGTGAAGCAGGTGGAGTCCAACTGTTTACATAGTCATGGATAAACTCTTTCGCTTCACTCCATTCTAAACCATGTGAAAGCATTACTGCGTTGACCATGAACTCATCAAAGACATTCTCTCTACCTCTAAGTTTAGTGTTAAGTAAACTCATGGTGCTTGCCTCCTTCTTTCTTTGTATGGATTGTAACTCTTGTAGTATCTCATACTTACGCTTGGCCTCTTCACCAACCTTCTTCATCTCAAGTAAGAAAGAACTTACATCTGCATGACCATCAAGTAGTCCTGTGTCGGCAAGTATGTTTGGTAACTGTGTGTTCCTGTACTTGTGGAAACGCTCAGCCGCTTCAAGCAACTCATGTTTTTCTATAGACTGTTGGTTAGCAAGCCTGTCGAAGAAAGGGAAGTCTGCTTTGTTAGCACCTACCCCATCATCCATTACAGGCGCACCGTAACCAACGAAGGTTCTTATCATTCTGTGTACTACATCTGTATTCATTCTTTCACCACCACTGTCTTGTCACAGTTCTTACACTCAAGGTCACCGAACTTAGGATTGATACGAGTTATGTCTGTAACTTTGAAGAACTCTTTGCAAGCACCGCACTCAAACTTACCTGCGTAAGATGCAACACCAGTCAAGTCAGCGTAGCATTTTATACACTCCGGCTCACCATCAGCGAACTCACTAAGAGGAAGATACTCATGACACGCAGGACAGTACAGTGTACCATCTACTGTGTACTCATCTATTGATTCGTCTGCATGGAAAGCATCTATCAAGTCGTCGTAGTCCATGTCCAAGTCATCAGTAGTAGAAGCCCGTTTCGTAGTTTCTTTTCCCTTATCAGCAACCTTGTAGTTAGGTGGGTCAAACTGTGTAGCCCAACCACCGCCGTAGCCATAGCCACCGCCCCATGAACTGTGTATCTTATCTTCACCAACAGGTATGTCACATACTTCTGCGATGTATTGTTGTTGACTCTTGGCTTCTACTGCATGAGTACAGTGTTGCTCACGCACCCACTCTATTAACTCAGCCGCATCCTTCCATGTATGTTGCTCAGTTGGTATAAGGAAGTGAGCAAGGATAGCCAACTGTACACCAGTACGACCATGCCCACCCGCACACTGTGTGGATATTACTTTGATGTCGAACTCTTTGATGTCATCGAGTAGTGCATACCAAAAGTATTTGCTGACCTTTGGTATAGAGTAGTCCGGCCAGTCAAGTGATACAAAGTGAGGCGCAGTAAAGTTAGTAAGATGTTGCTCACATGACCAACCCTCCGGTACATCTGTTTGACTATCCAACTTGTTTGCCCCAAGAGTTTCGCTTGGTGCTATCGCTAACTGCGGTAGTGGATTCATCAAGTGCCAACCACCGTTACGGTTACGACCACCTGCCCATACTTCAACACCATCCGGTGTCTTGAAGATGAGGTTGTGTCCTGTGTGACAGTCATGCTTGCTGACCCATGTGCCTGTATTCTTCTGTGTTATTTTCATTTGCTTCGCCGCCTTCTTCTTTGCTTGTTTCTTTTGTCTGTTATTTCTCTTTCCCATGTTATTCATCTCCATGTATTATTACATATTCTTGTACTACTTCATGCAAGTAGTCTTGCATTATATTTTCAAACATAGCCTTGCTGTTACTGCCATCCTTCCATGCTACATTATTGAGAGGCCACTTGTTAAGGAACATGTGCGCCCCAACAAAGCCAAAGAAAGTTTTGTCATGTGGTATAAGTTTGTACTTCTCCAACCATTCGTACATACCTTCCTCTTGTGCCTTCAAGTTTGTTTCACCAACCCATTGATTGATACCTAAGAACTCACCAGTGTTATCAGTCGGCATGTTACTAAGCCATGCGGAGTAGTACTTGTTCAGTTTGTCAGTCAACCATTGTGGTATGTCGAAGTGTTTCTTCAAGAACGCTGATGCTACCAAGTAAGTAGTCGTATTGTATATCTGTTTACCTGCCATGTTCTTGAAGGTAAAGATAAGTGAGTCGAAGTTGACATCAGTGAACAGTTGGTCGAGGGTCTGTTTGAACTCCGAAGGTGTACTTGATGGTATAGTCATGTCAAGATTCTTGTCCGGCACAGGTGGTGCAAGAGAAGAAGTGACATGCTCTTGCGTCTTCTTTGCTAAGTGACTTGCACATTGTTCACATCCAGTGTGACCACAGGGTATGTACTTATCGTTGCCAGTATAACCATACTTACCTGTGTGCCATCGAGAACTGACAGGTATCTCATGGTACACATCCGGTAGTGATTCATCTAAGTACATTGGATTCTTAGCCATGCTCTTGAAGGACATTTTACCACGCTTGTTGGCGTAGTCTGTAACTTCTGTGTAGTCATGTAGTTCCGGCATCTCATTACCATGCTTATCCCATGCATCCTTAGCCGCATAGAAGATGTTGAAGATGTTACCTATGCGTTTGTCATTAGTGTTACCACGCATAGTATTTACTGTGACATAACTGTTATCAGTGCCCATGTCAAACGCCATCTTCTTTATGAACTTGTCAAGGAAGAAGCCGTTGTTATGTACGATGTTCTCACAGTCATTGACTACACCACATAGATGACTCATGTTCTTTTTGTTAGGGTTCTTTTGCATGACCTTGATTGCCTTAGCAACAAGGAGTGCTTTGGTAGTAGCATCACAGTACTTCTCACCACCGTAACTACCACCCCAACCAGTGGAGTATACTTTCTTCAACCATGTTAGTCCACCGATGTAAGAGTCAAGAGTGATAGGTACATTCTCTACCGTAGCATAGAAAGCCTGTCTGTCATTGGTGAGTTCGTTGAGAGGGTTTAGTAGTTCAGCATCACGACCATGGTACTTACCATGATACAAAGCCTGTAGTGTAGTGTAGTACAACGGAGTCTTGTCATTCTTCTGTCCGTAGTGTCGGCACTCACCAAGTGATACGGAGTAAGGTGCGGCTACCATGTAACCGGCAAACACACCGGCAAGGTAAGCAGTTTGTTCCGGCTCATGAAGCATCTGTCCATCCATGAACTGATGAAACAAGTTAGACAACCAACCGTACTGACGAGAGGTGTGGTACAAACCAACATCAACACCCTTCATGAAAGCATCTGCATACTCCATGATGTCATAAGGTACAGGCTCTACGGAAGGGTCATCACATACCCAACCGCTAACGACTTGAACATAAGTGTCACCGATGTTTACGCCACCCTTGATGTAAGGAACACCATACTTAACACACTGACCACAGTGATGTGTACCATCGCTACCAAGAGGATGTGATACTACAAGACCTTCTTTACCTGCATGCTCACGCAACTGTTCTTCAAGCCATGCCAACTCGGAGTCATCCGCATTCTTGACATGGATGATTTGCTTGACCTCAACAGTACCATCGTCGCAACCAAACAAGTTGCCACTGTACAGTCTACCATCGAAGCCACTTGGCATACTAGGTGCGGGTGCTATTGGTGGTGCGCCATGAGAACCACGCAACTGAACAAGGTAGTTGTCACGAACCATGTAACCATAAGAGTTACGGGCATCATGCCTTTGTGTACTAACAAACTCTAACTCTATCTTGCTTGGGTCTATGTCAAGTACCTGTAAGTCGTGGTTAAGAGAAGCATCGTTACCTAACTTGAGTATGATTTTGAAACAGTCTTCACCTGCTGTGACACCGGCATGACCTTCACCGAAAACTATGTGAGAGTTAGGGTAAGCAACTGCTGATGCATCTGCTTCGACAAACGGTTGAACGATTAGCATACCTTGAGGGTCTATGTAACCATGCTTGTATGCGGGAGTTTCACTTGGGTCTTTGGACAACATAGTTCTAACTATGCGCTCTACTATCTCTCTTGCATCATCAAGAGTGTTGGCAGGTGAGGACTCAAGTACACCCGGCCTTGGGTTGAGAGGACATGCTCGTATGAACATTGATTTATCTTTGGAGTAGTGTCGCCTATCCCATATCTTTTCTATTGTAAGTAACGCTTGTGTAACAAACCCTTCAACGGTTTCTTCGTCAAGGACATCACCCCACTGTAAACTCCATTTGATGTCATCAGTACTGAGCGTGGGTAAGTCTTGGTATAGACTACCGTTGTTCTTCTTCTGTACATATTTTGCTAAGGCTTCTGCTTTTTGGCTCATCATCTTTCTCATCTCCTATTTCTTTATTGGTTTATATATTGTTTTCATTCAGTCTATCTTTCTTGATTGTTATCTCATGCATAGGTGGTGGTGTCCACACACCTAAGCGCATGATTAGTTCTTGGTATTCGTATGCTCTTACGAAGCATGTAGTGAACCTTATCTCATTCATACTTGACACCTCTTACATTTGTTGGAAGTTCTGTAACCATTCTCGTATGTAGGTGAGTATTCTTTACTGCAACTCATACATATTGGTACAAGGTTGGCGGCACTCCATAACTCTATACTCATACTATCAACACCTTCATGTCATCTATGACATATTCTTTACCGGTTGTAGTGATTGGGTGAAGCATGATATATGTTGCTCGCTTGCCGTAGTGTTGCTTAGTTATACTTACGCTTGACTTGTTCCATTCGTCTTGTTTGTATGTCCACTCAGTGATATGTTTCATTGATTCCCAACCAGTGCAACGCTTCAAGGACAACTCCATCTTCCAGTTCCTTCTGTACACATTGATACAGTTTGGTAAGAACCTGTTCATGTTCCTGTATGTACTCATGGTATTCCATCCACCATCGCAAAGAAGTATTGTTCCATCTATGTACCAAGTGATTATGTCAGTATCGTGATAGCGTAGCATGTACATACCATCATCTCCCATGAAGATTCTTGCGTTAGCAAAGAGAGGCTTGCCCTTACTTGGGTGCTTTGCTCTTGCAAACAAAGCCGCTACATCTTTGTACTTCATTGTACATCACCGTCGTAGCATTCTTTTGTACAGTAAGGAGTAGCGATGTTGAAACTTGGACTTGTGCGCCACAGTATATCATTTTGGTTGCCATAACCCTTGCACCCCGCACACTGTATGTACCCATTACACATAGCCCACTCATTTACATTCTTATATTTGGTATTGTCAAACTTCGGTTTCATCAATTGCGATTTCTTAATTGGTTTATATATCATTTCATTTCAGTCCATTGATTTTCATTATCATCTTTGTACCGTAGGTGCATATACTTTGAGGCTAAAAGTATCTTCGCCACTGTATCATTATCTCATTAATGTCATAGTGTGTATCAAAGATTTGACTATATCATATATCATATATCCCTATACTAATAATATATATTCTTCTTATAGGTATAGTGAGATAATGAGTAGTATCATTTTGTTGACATGAGTAGTGAGAACATTGAGATAGTGAGTACAACAGCATTAGGTTACAAGATGTAACTCGTACTCCTGTATAAGAATCTGGAAAGAGGGTACTGCGAGCAAGGGTCAGCCTCACCCCTAAGAATAATATCCCGCCCGTTAATATACAGGGACTTAAACCTCGCTCTCGCTCGCACTAATTGAATTATTTTTCCAACCCATACGGGTGTGTCGCAGTAACTCGCAAGGTTAAACGCATAGTGAAACCGCATGCGAGGCGACAATACCCCGACTTCGCATGCGCTATGGTGGATTTGAAAATAAAAAAAAGCCCCCACCCACCCCGAAGGGTGGGCAGGGGCAGTTATAACCCGCAGGTTATATTAGTTCATAAGTTTGCTAGGGTAGTCACCTACTCAAGACAGTGATACATGGTTGTTGGTCATGAGCCATGTGATGCTGTTCATAGTTGCACCGGCACCGGTGTAGACAGTCTGTGGTG
>Ga0181414_1000216_pt1 | contig 17737 bp, 5 predicted proteins | sample 37SPOviralmetaG_FD_130139 | JGI IMG/M metagenome (GOLD analysis project Ga0181414, IMG submission 130139) | Marine viral communities from the oligotrophic San Pedro Time Series (SPOT) site, San Pedro Channel, CA, USA - 37 SPOT_SRF_2012-11-28 | ecosystem: Environmental > Aquatic > Marine > Strait... | reverse complement strand
GAACCGTAAATAAAGTTTGTCCAGCAGTTGCTATGACACTTGATGTCTTCGAAGCAACGCTAGATGATGTAGTCGATACAGGATTACCTATTGCCATCGCACTATGTTTTTTAGTTATTTATTAAACAACAACGTAGTTGCCATCAACAGTCAGTGTTCCGTTGATAGTTACAGGTCCTGCCATCAAACCGTTAAAGTTTGTTCCGATATAGTGATTGCCATTCAGAGCATTGTCTGTGACCATCATACCATTTGAAATATAAAGACCTTGCATTGATGTTCCCGATCCAACTAAATCGGCATCATCCATTGTAGTAGTATTAATACCAACTGATTTTTCAGTTGCAATACCAGCAGTATATGATCTCCAAGTTCCAGCAGCACCGGCAGAGATGGTAACATCCATCGTCGTGCCATTCAGAGCGAAGGTATTGCCAACACCCGCAAAGTTAATCGCATCAACACTTCCGATTAATGTTCCAGAGGATTGAATACCAATCTTTCTGTCACCAACGTTAAATGCTTTGTATGCTACAAGTTCAAGAGCATCACCACTTTGAGCATGAGTAGTAAGACCAACAACTGTTCCGTCTTGAGCAGTATAATCTTGACCTTCAATCAGTCTGACACCGTTAATATATGCATCAACATACCCAACAGTATATCCAGCAGCAAAAGTAAAGTTAGTTGTGATACCTCCAACGGCATAACTTTGCCTTGAGATAACAACAGATCCTTCGCCTGGACCTCTTCCAATATATCCTTGCGCTGCCATTAGCTAACTCCTGTGAGAATACTTAAGGTTGCATCAATACCATTTGCTGCATTACAATAAACTCTCAACTCATCATTTGGTTCAAGGATAGTTTTGCCAGTATCACTAATAACGAATGAACTTCCAGCAGGAACTGGAATCTCACTTGCAAGTGCTACACCAACTGAGGTGCTCGCATCATATAGTTCGACAGTCAGAGCAACCTGATTGTCAGTATTATTAGCAAACGTTCCACCAATTAAAATACTTTTCTCAGTTGCCGATGCAGTAAATGTAGTGGTCATACCAAGAAAATTGACCGTCTGATTTGTTGCAGTTGCGGCATTAGTCGATGTTCTATCAGCATAAATGGTCCCAATTCCACCAGATACTGCAGTTACAGAGTGAACTTTTGTTCCTGCGATATAGTTTGAATTGACGATAAGATTGGAAATAGCAATACCAACCACAGATGCATTAGTGATGACTGTACTTCCAGCAGCAACGGTAGAACCAGTTTTTGTAGTTATACTCCCGGCTGCGCGTGTTAATTTGTTTGAAAAAGATTCTGCCATTGTTCTTTATGTGGTAAAAGTATTTATTAACCGCCAAGTGCGATTACTAGACCAATTGAAGGAATTGCTCCTCCATTCATGGTTGCTGTAACCGGAACGGATGCAGAACCAATTGCAAAAGTAGAATTATCTACATCAACTGTTAATGTCGTTCCAGCAGTCCCAACATGAAGTGTTTGAGTTGTGGTAATACCAGCAGCATTTACATTATCTAATTCAGAATGACCGGTAACTTCAATGCCAGCAGCAGTTGTTTCAAATTTTTTGTTATTATCATAATAGAGTGCTACGGAACCATTGTTAGTAAATGTTGCATATGTTTCTGCAATAGATCCATTTACAAGTCTTAAATCGTCTGCTCCAATGTAAGACTGAGACCCGTCATGATAAATTTTCAGGTCATCACCTGTACCAATAAGAATCTGATCATTATCTTGTAAGTCTAAGTTGGCGTTTAAGACAACGTTGCTGGAGAATGTTGCAGTTTCAGCAACATTTAAGACATCTAAATCAGTCTGTCCATCGACATCAAGATTTCCATTTGCATCAATGTTACCTGAGAACGTAGCATTTGTAGTGGCATTGAGCGTTCCAGTAACATTTAGGGTGTTAGAAATAGTAGTAACACCAGTGACTACTAAGTCATCAAGATCCGTGTGTCCATCTACATCTAAGTTACCATTAGCATCAATATTACCAACGAAAGTGGATACGCCAGCAACATTTACATCATCAAGTTCAGTATGCCCATCTACATCAAGATTTGAATTAATATCAACCAGAGCACTAAATGTAGCCGTCTCCGCTACATTCAGAACATCTAAATCAGTTTGTCCGTCTACGTCAAGGTTACCATTAGCATCGATGTTACTTGCAAAGGTGGATACGCCAGTAACATTTAAGTCATCAAGTTCAGTGTGTCCATCAACATCTAAGTTACCGTTAGCATCAATATTACCAGTAAATACTGAAGTCTCATGAACTTGAAGAGTATCAATGTAGGCAACACCATCAACATAAAGATCTTTCCATTCCTGACCGGAAGAACCTAAATCATATGCACCATCAGTATTAGGAATGATGTTAGAATTGACATCAGCATTAAATACAATATTGTCTGCTGCGTTATCACCAAGAACGATGTTGCCATCAGTTCCTGCTGCGAAAGTGACAACTCCTACAAAGAATGAGTTACCAGTGACTGATAATCCTGCTCCTACAGATAATCCAGCACCAACAGTCAGATTACCCGCAATACCAGCACCACCATCAATCTGAACTGCACCAGTATCAACATTACCTAATGTATTTGCTGTGGTATCATGAACTCTTAATGCGTCAATATATCCAACACCATCTATATAAAGATCTTTCCACTCAAGAGTTGAAGCACCTAAATCTCTCGCATCGTCTGTTGATGGAACTAAGTTACTATCGAATCTAGCAGTCGCAGTAATAGTATCGGTAACAGCATTACCTAAATCAATATTCGCACTATCAATGGTGACGTTTGTTCCAGTAACACTGAATGTGCCTGTTACTGCAACATTATCATCAATGGTGACTGTACCACCAGCAGAATCAATGATTAAGTTTCCTGCTGCTGTATCAATTTCGTTGTCACCAGTGACCCCGATCTGAATATTATCAATTGTTGCTCCACCGTTTGCATCAATTGCTCCAGTAAATGTCGATACACCAGTAACAATCAGATCTGTAGAGATATCTACACTGTTATTAATATCAACAAATCCACCAAATGTGGAAGCCGCAGATACATTTACAAAGTCTAAATCAGCAAGACCATCAAGATAAAGATTTCTCCATTGCTGTGATGTAGATCCTAAATCATAAGTATCGTCATCGTCGGGAACAATATTAGAATCAATGTTAGCATTAAAGACAACATTATCACCAGCACTATCGCCAAAAGTTATATTTCCGTCTGTTCCACCCGCAAAGGTGACCATTCCGACAAAGAATGAGTGACCTATGACTGATAATCCAGCACCTACTGTTAAGTTCTTGGCGATTGCTGCTCCACCAAGAACACGGAAGGCACCACTATTATTAGATCCTAAATCATTATCATCAATATTTGTAACTGTGGTAATTCCGGACGCTTGAAGATCGTCTAATTCAGTATGACCATCTACTGTGAGACTTCCGCTGATGTCTATATCAGCATTGATATCTACATTACCCGCAAATGTAGATAATCCACTGACGACAAGTTCTGTTGCACCAATTCCACCAATAACATGGAACTTGTGATTCGGAATAGTAGTGGCAATACCAACAACGTTGCTGATAGAATCTGCAAAGATTAGATCGGTATCGACTTCAATACCATTCTTAATGACAAAATTCTTATTTACTGCCATTCGGGTTCACTCTCCCCCGCGATGTTTTTTATTATTTATAACAATAATATATGTTATGGAACATTGAAACTATTTCCAGTGTCACTAAAGAATCCTGCTGTATTATCTACCTCTATGGTCATTGCACCATTAGCAATATCTAGACTAGTGCCAACTTTTTTAATATATGGATCCGAACTAAGACTATCAGTTCTTGATGGATATAACTTTTTGCGGGTAAAACCCCCAGCACCATCAGAAATACCAGAAGATATTGTTAGGTAATCAAGTTTGTATATGGAGTCTGGACTAATATTAACGTTAATAATTTGACCGACTGTTGCTGCATCAGGTGCTAATGGAGTAGCACTTATAATCTGAACTGATGAATTTTCCTGTGTGCCGGTAGAATGAGTGGCGTTCGTAACAACAACTTCTGCTGGCACGGCAGCACTATATGATGTTGGTGGAAGACCTCCCAGGTATGAAGATCCACCACCTCCTCCACCACCAAAGTATCCACCCGCATCATATCCTTTGTCCCATCCGCCGCCACCGCCGCCACCGCCATAATATCCTTCACCTCCTCTTCCGCCAGATCCATCTGCTCCCCATCCACCTGCTCCGGCACGGAAAACACCACCAGCTTGACCAGCGTTTCCTGAGTATGGTCCACTAAATCCAGCAACTCCTCCAGCACCACCCGTACCATTCTTGTATCCAAGTTGAACCTGGTTGTTAGTGAATCCTCCCCCACCTCCAGTAGAGTTATTTAAATTTTCTCCAGCAGATCCAGTTGGATATCCAGCATCGCCACCACGAGGGTGAGGATTAGGACTTCTTGGATGATCTGTTCCAAAATAATCTCCAAAATCAGCAGGTTTTCCCTCCTGACCACCCTCAGCAGCCAAAAGTATGCAATTGTTTACGTTCTCAGAATCTCCATAGAAAATAGCTCCAACATTTCCAACTCTTGCTTTATAAGTTTGACCTTTCTTCATAGTGAAAGTTGCTCTCACAATACCACCATTACCACCATTACCCTCTCCACGTTTACCTTTACATTCAACAACAACTTCGTAATCAATATCGGGCACTATTGTTCCCTTATCCGGTATATACGTTCCATTTTGTATTTGACCAGATGTGGGTGCCTGCACTGCTGTTGGATCAAATGTAATATTATCTGGTCCAAATCCTGATAATAATTTATAAACCAATGAATATACATTACTGGTTGTTTTAGCAGTAAATTCAAACGGAAGTGAAGTTGGTTTTTCCCATCCAATATTAGCCTTGAATGCATGATCAGCAGGATAACAATTATTTCTTCTTGCATCGGGAGTAATAAAAGCACGTCTTGTTTCTACATCATCCGTATATGGCATAGTTGTGGGTTCTGCTCCAAATGTATCAGATTGTATTCCTAAATCAACATATGCAATAGCAACACATCTATCAGTAGTATCTTTCCACCAATTATGTGAAGTATCTTTGGGTCCATCAGAACTATGAGCAACTGTATATGTTTGCTGGAAAGAAAATGTATCTCCAAGTGCATAAGTTAGTTTACCACTCCAGTAAAAACTGTGCTGATAAATCCAATATCTTGGTGCTAGGTTACCATTTGAATCCTTTGAATATGTCCATGTTTGAGAATTTAATATTCCTGCTGCCTCATTGGGATTATGAGTATAGAAAACATTGCCGTTTGCTTTAACAAACTTGTATAGTCCAGTAGTGTGAGTGGGTCTTTCAGTTAATCGACCATATGTCCCGCCTCTTCCATCATCCCATCCGGGACCTTTCCACGCATACCGATTTTCATTATCAACATTGTCAATGACAGCAATATGAATACTATCTGGTCTTTTTCTCTTATGGAAGGAATAAAAATAATTTGGTCCTTGACTTCCTTCTGGTCTCTGACCTGGTATTTGTCCGACATGAGAAAACTTATGTCCAACACTGTCTGTATGAAATCTACTTATTCCCAATAAGTAATATCTTACAAATGGTTCTGGAGGTGGTGCTTTTGAAACATCAAGCAATTTATAGTCTAAGAATTTTTCTCCAAGAAAATTAGTAACACGCACATTAACAGCATATACATCTTGATCTACTATAACTGTTGCTGTTCCTGAAGGAGATATAACTGCTGAACCAAAATCAACTTCGGCACGCCTTACTTTACCAGGATATTTACCAGGAATACGACTTTCCGGGATTAATTCAATACTCTGAGCTCTCCCTTCTATTGACCAATTTATATTTAATTCAACATCATCCTTATCAAAGGGAATCTGAACCGATGTTTTCTCGAATGAAAAAGAAAATACATTAGCATTTTGATCTACAGTGACATTTCTCTCTGCTGTTGAAACAATACCATCAATATTTGTTGCGGTTGCTTTATAAGTTATTGTTTCTTTTGGACTAATAGTTATTTCCTGTCCACTTGTTACTGATCCAATACCATTATCAATAGTTAGACTTGAGACATCAGCAGTTCCACCCTGTGTAGCAGATACATCTGCTGTAAGTGTTGTGCTTTCATCAGAAACAATTCCTTTAGACTGTAAGAATATTGTAGGATCAGAGACTGATAATTCTAAACGAACAGGAGGTTGTTTTCTTAAACGATACCTAATTAATCTAGAACTCACAATACCATCTAAATTTGTTGCCTCAACAATATACGAAAGAAAGGTATTATCTTCCTGTCCAGGTGTAAGAAGTGCAAAATCTGATGCAGGTATAGAATATGAACCAGTGTTAGTATTTGTTGTTAAAACTGTTGTCGAATTTGTATTTGTAACGGTTCTTTTGACTACAACAGAGTTGGATGCTCCAATATCACCAGTGATTGACCAATTAACGGCATTTGCAAGTCCACTTGTTTGTAAAGAAGTAGAATTTAACAATAACTGTTCAGAGAGTTGAGTATTATTGAAATCACTCACAGATATGGAAACTGGGAGTTGTGGTTCTACATCGACAGTAATAGTTTCTGAGGATGTAATAACACCACCACCAGCAACAGCAGTAATCTTGTAAACGGTGGTTCCAGTTGGAGAATCAATTTCAAAATTAGTTTCAGAGGCACTTACCGATGCTTGGACTGTTTGATATGCTCCACCATTGAACGACTTTTCAAGTTTAATTGAAGTTGTTATTCCCCCGACATTCCAAGACAAGAATGTTCTTGCAGCAGATGTATTATTGTATGTTGCTGATGTAGAAGATGAAGTTGGTCCTACTGCAGATAAAGTAATTGTATTTGGATCTTGTGCATCAACAGAGAATGAAACTTGTTTCTCTTCTTTTACAAAATCTCTGTTGTATACTTTGATTCTGTAGGTATTAGTATTAGTTGGAAGAGGAGTAGCAACAACTAAACTGCTGCCAGAGGTTGCGACGACTGCGTTAGTTTGATCATTAATTACATCAAATCTTGTGTAATCTCCAGCAATCGTCCAACTTAAAGTTACAGATTCATTAGGAGTTTGGAAATTCTGAACTGAAGAGGGACTTACACTTAAAGTTACATCATTATGCTCTTGATTTAATACTGTAACATTTAGAGCGTCTGTTGTTGTAAGACCATCAACATTAGTTGCTGTCAAGGTATAAGTTGTAACATCTGTTGTACCAGCAGTTGGTTCTGATGGGTGTACAACATTTGTTCCTCTATTAGATTTTGGAGGAGTGACAGTTATTGATCCGCTTGTGGAGTTGTCTGTTGAGTAAGTATTTCCATCGTTGTCCGTAATTATTATTGTACTGACATCATTTGTTGCAAAACGATCAGACTCATTAGCACCGATACTCCAACTTAATGTAACAGTCTTTGCTGTCGCACCGGGATGATGATATACATTATCCGATGTAGTAAAACTCTCAATTTCTACAGGTAATTGATTATTTACGATAATTGATATTGTTTTTTCTGGCGATAAAATACCATCAAGGTTCTCAATAATTAATGTATATACTGTGGTCGCATTAGTAGGTGGAGTAACATCAAAGGTTCGTGTGTCTGTGCTCTCTAGGCTATGAACTGTCCCATTACTTTCACGTATTTTTATAGATTTCACCTCTCCGATCAAATCCCAATTAAGAGTTACTATGTTGGGTGTTCTTCCTGGGTTATTATAAGTTAAGCTAGTACTAGTGTTTCCATTTAGATTGTCACCTAGATTATCATGTGCTTCAAAAAAGTTAATTATTACAGGACGTTGATTGTTTACTATTAACTCTTTTGTAGCAGTAGAAATTGAAGAAAAATATGTTCCATTAGAATTTTTTGCGGTCAGTGTATATGTTGTTGTGTTTAATGGATCAACGTTAGGTTCTGTTCCAGAATAAGTTGTTCCACTTTGAGTTGATTTTTTAATCACACTACCAATTCCATTATCAATCTCAATATCAGTTACATTATACCCAGTTATGCTCCATGATAAAGTAGCTTCATCAGGTGTATGCCTATCAATACTATCAACATCAATATCAAATGTAATAATTGGTGAGGGGCGATCAAGAGTTTTTTCTTGATTTTCTGGTTCATTCCAATCAGCAATATATTCTAAAACATTTTCTTGATTTAAATTAAATCTGCCCTTATTTGGTGTAATCGATAAATCATTATATATTCCATCCCCGTCCCCATCAATCTGAACTGTATTATTTCTAAGGGTATAGGATGTATTTAATAATGCAGATTGCAATCTATAGACTGCATTTTCTCCTAAAACTGTCTCCATTAAATCAGTATTCGGTCCAAAAGTGATTGTCTTTGGTCCAAGTCCAAATATTCTTTCTAAAGTCATAGTGACATCAAGAAAACTATCTCTTTCAATATCAAAGTTAACTTGTTTCTCAAGCACTGCTGTTATAGATGAAGTATTATATACCGATGCTTGAGGTTGCTCTATACGATATTCATTACTTGGTTCATCAACAAATTCTTCAATAGTAATAAACCCAACGTCATTATTACCACCAAGTCTGTTACTATCTACTGGTAATAATATATTTCCTGTGTTATCAAGACTAAAGGAATTCAGTAATTCGATTTCACTTGACTGATATCCTGATCCTCCGCCTCCACCAGAGTTATTTGCAGATGCTGCATTTCCGCCTCTAGCGCCTGCACCACCAGCACCTTGATATCCACCAGCAACTTCAGCGTCACCACCATTATCTCTATAACCTTGTCCTGCCTTATATCCTCTTATGATTAATGCACTATCAGATATTTCATTTCCATCCTTATCGACATACTTTATACGTGTTGTCGCAATATCGGTGCATGGAGTGAGACCTTGAGTATTATAATGATTTCCCTCACTACAACCACCAAGAATACCACCTGCAGTTCCATTATTATCTGAACCATCAGATGGAAGTGTGTCAGTATTAAACTTCTGTCCGCCAATTCCAGAACTAGGACCAGATCCATCAGCACCATCAGTATCTACACCACCACCATCACCACCTGGAGCTGCCTGACCAGCACCTCCACCACCGCCACATACAGCAATAACTCTTGCTTTGTGATATAATACGGACATTCCACCCCCACCTCCACCAAGTTCAGAGGATCCACCAACAATCCCAAATCCTTGGGTATCATTGACACCAAGTCTTACGACATATTCTTCATTCTTCTTAAATGTCATCTTGAATATTGACACTCCACCATTACCACCGGCATTTTCTCCAAATCCCTCACCTCTTGCACCTCCCATTGTAACTTTAGCAACTACATCACGTTCAGGAGCATAAAGAACAATCGTATTTTGTGAAGGTGTTTTGGGTAAACTGGGTGTTGGATTGGTTTCAATCTCTGGATCTGCTTGAAACTCTAGTTTTCCTGCAGACGATAAGTTTCTATTGCCCACAGATATTACTTGATTAGTATTACTAATTCTTTCGTAACTTATAATACCTCTACTTGGTCGTACTTCAAATTCAACTTTACTTGATTGAATTGATTCCGGATCTGCTGTCGTGTGAGATACAACGCAGTAAACTAAATGACGACCAGGAAAGTCCTTTTTAATAGTGATTGAAGGGAGAGTTGGATTAGAGACAAAAAATCTATCGGGAACACCTTTTGATAATTCGAAGGGAGTTCCATTCACCTCAACCCACCAGGAATATAAGAGAGTTCCATCTGCCAGAACTGATGGATCTGGATCATCAATATTTGTTGTGGTAGCAGAAACTGTAAATGTTGCCTCTACATCACTCTGATCTGTTGCGACACCTTGTATTATGTCCGGATCAAATTCATTTACAAGTTGTTTAGTGGGTTGAGAGGTAATACTAATTGTTGGTAATACTGACAGTATAACTGCATTTGTCTCTATGGGATCATTAATAGCATTACCAGTTAGATCTAAAACACCATCACTATCAACATCTTGATATGCTGAAGGTATGTAATCAACTACCAAAGAAATAGTTTGATTATCGTCATTAGGACTGATTAATCCTCTAATTGATAAAGTTGTGGTTGCAGATCCTACAACCGTGGTATCATTATCCTGAAGTGCATTTCCATTTTGATACCACTGATATTTAATATATCCAGTATTGGTATTTCTGCTTGTCTGTCCTGAGGGAAATGTTGCTGTTGCAATTCCTACAAATTTAACTTTTCCTCTCGCAACATTTGTAACTTGTCCTACTGGGTCTCTAACGAAAGAAAGTGTTGGACCATTTAGGTCTAAAGTTGTTGAAACATTTGAAAATAATGGACTCATGAGAAGTTCTGACCTCCAACTACACCGTAAAGACCCATAGATGTAATATTTGCCCCACTAAAGAATTTATATGAGTAAATATCAGTTCGATTTGCAGTTGGTGTCATTACAGGAACAACTCCTCCAGGCCAGTAAACTGGTATAGATACACCACCTTCAGTTTCAAATACATCTACAAGTGCTTTTCTAGATCCAGTGGCATCCTGCGTTAGTTTAATCGTAAATGTTCCACCATCTGTTGGAATATTAAACAATCTAAACTTATCTACATCACTGGTAAGAGTTGAGTCAAATACAGTTGCTCTATTTAAATCAATTGACGCAATCTTACCAACCGTATCTATTGGTGGTGCAAGAACATGTTCTGAAATCGCACTGGTTCTTAATCGACCCTCTACGTCAACTTTCTCTCTAGGTGATGCAGTTCCAAATCCTATTCTATCTACTATGGTAGAAATTGTAGTGGAACCAATTCCAACATTTAAGTGAGTTGATGTTACAATACCTGCCGTTATCTGTCCGGTTGAACTTTGGATATCAAAACCACCAACGGACGTGGTAAATCCAGTTACTGTGAGATTATTTGCTGTAATGATACCAGCAAATCTGGCTTCATGATTGACAATCATGGTTGTAACTGCGGTTCCTGCTATAGCACCTACTTCCAATGTTACTCTTGGAGTGGAGGTTCCAATACCAACCTTTGTAAGTTTCTTATCGTAAATTCCATCATTAGATGGGGTGTCCTCCCAACCGTCAAGGGCACCGACAGAGACAAACGAAACACCTACACCCGTCGATGTAAGAACATTACCGGCAGCACCACTATTCCCAAAGTTATCAGTGACTGTTCCATCAAACTTGACAGATCCTAATACTCTAAAGTCAAAACCGTTTGCTGTAGTTCCAATTCCAACACCATCAAACACTGTTAATTGAGATGTTCCTGCACCTACTTTGAGGTGTGCTTCTCCTGGTGTTGTATTAGCAATACCCAATCTATCAAAAGTAAAGATTGTTTCATCTCTACTCAAACTAACTGGTGCCATTGCACGCCATTCATTAGCGGTTGTATAAACATATCCCCAAGTATTACCTTCTGCTGGATTAGCTTTGAAGATTGCGTTACCGGGGTTGCCTGCTAATACCGGAGCAGAAACACCAACCGTATAGTTTCTAGAAATTGTCGCATCACCTTGAATAAATAAATTATTTGTCTCAAGACCATTGGCAGAGTTGATTGTCAACTTGCTATTGACAACCAGAGGTCCATTGAATTCAGATATGGTTTTATTGGATGGACCACCTTCAACCTTAATCGATCTGCTGAAGATACCTTCGACTGGATTGATAACATTAATAGAAGGTTCCTCAAGAATATCCTCACCCTTAATCGTTCTAACTGGAGTTTCAAAGATTTCCTCTCTACCGGTGATAGTACTAACTCTTCTATTACCAGTGTATGAAATACCTTTGTCATTCATTCCTGTATAGAAGTTAACACCACCCTCTTTCTTCATGGATTGTGCTAAGATTTCTTCATCAGGGTTAATCTCTCTATCATGCTTATCTGGGAAAGCAGTTGAATAGTTGCCAGGACCAAATCCAACGTATTCAAAAGTATGACCAGAAGCACGAATAATTGAGTGTCTTCGGAGTTCAGCAGCAAGTGGTTTGATTCTTCTAATGACAGATCCTACTGAGTGAGTAGAAGCTTTGGTTCCGAGAACACCACGGAATACTTGTACAGAACCTGCACCAGGTGCGATTGTTGTTTTAATTCTTACAATTTCATTCTCAATTTGTAAGTAGTCTCCTATTTTAACATCACTCTTAAATTCACCAAGTCCGGTGATATCAAATGTGGAAGTTTGTATGTTTACATTACTTGCTAGTGTTGTTGTAATACCAGCATAAGACGCAACCATTCTTCCTGAGATATTCTCATTATTAATAGTTACATTTCCATCTTGAGACGCAAATCCTTCAGGAAGTGCAAATATTGTTTGACTTGTCTCTGTGGGAGAAACTGTGCCAAGACCAACATTCATCTTGAACACTGTTTGTGCAACATTTTCAGTTACGACAAATGAACCATTATAAGCAGTATTACCTGCTCCACTAATTCTAATTTTGTTATCAACACTTAATCCATGATTTTCTTGAGTTGTAACGCTTGCAATGCCAGTTATGTGACTATAACTAATACCTGTTACTTTCAGAGAACTTCCAGTCAAATATGCCACTGCATCAGAGGTAAGACTTTCCCCAATACCTTCATTACCAGCAGTTACCGTTATTGAAGATGCAGAACTTACATTAAATTCTTTTTCTTTACCGGTTGTAATACCAGTAATACGGTAGAGATCATTATATGCAATGTAAGACTCTGAAGAAATGCCATTGATTCTTACAACATCACCGACATTATCGTAAATTGAGTCAACGAAGACTACTGCAGGAATATGACCAGATACACCACTCGTGGTAATACCTGTAATACTCATACTATTGCCAATACCATATGCGCTACCACCATCCATAACAGCAATGTCAGTTATAGTTCCAGCAGCACTTACAGTGACTTTGGCAGTGGCATTAAAACCGATATCTGATGCAGCAGCACCAACAAATCCTTGGTCTGAGAGTTGTGCTCCATAATATATTTCTTGACTACCACCACCAGTTCCATACTGAGATCCACCACTATCAATACTTAGTTTGATAATCCGATTTAATCCATGATCTATGTCAGTGTGAATTGTATGAGCAGTGCCGGTAGGTGATGAAACATTAGTTACTGCTATACCAATAGCAGTATCGTCAACAAATTTGTCAAATGTTTCCTTAGTAATACTATTTTTTGGATCATTTACATCAACTAATCCAATAATATTGGAGTCAACAAAAGATTTAGATGCCTGTGGATCTGCATTTGGATTGTCTCTATCAATTTGAGGGAATAATCTCTTGACTGGTTGAGAGAACTTATCACCAGTGAATGGAGCAACAATAGGCGCATTAGAGGCATTCAATACTGTCAGATAGTAGATTCCATCTTGCTCACCAAAGATATACTTTTGTGCCTCTGAAATTCTAAACACATAGTAATTATTAGTATATTTCTTACGCTTGAAATATGGGAGGGCGGTGGTTCTAGACGTTGTATCGTTTGTAAATGTTCCAGGATCAGTTGTTAATGCAGCAGTGAATTGTTTCTTACTAGTCACCTCAGATACTGTTAATAATTTATTAAATCCAAGTTTTGGATCTCCAGTTGTATTTGTAGTGCTCTTAACATTAACTAATTCAATTTGAGAACCCGCTTTTAAATCGTGTGGAAGTTCTGTTGTGATAGTAGCAACATTACTGGACCATGTAGCATTAGAAATAAATCTAAAGTTTCTCTGGTCATTTTTATTTGAGAGTGAACCCGTGCCAAAATAAGATTGAATTTCAGCATCAGATGTTCCTATACTTGACCCAGACTCCTGAAGAATAAATCCTTCTACAGGTGGTCTTGCTACGGATGGAGTATCCGATGGAATCACATATCTTAAACGATACAACGTATCCTCTATACCTCTACTATCATTTCTTCTCTTAATGGATGTTCTTGGTGTTGCTGCGCCAAGAGAAGTTGTTCCTAAACTTACAATAATTGGATAGATGCTATTTTCTGTAGCAGCAGTTGCAACATTAACATACCACTGTCCCTGTGAATCATCAAACTGAATTGGATGTCCAATCTCACCAGAGTTCTTATCTGAAACTCTACTAACAATCTTCAGAAGACCACCACTATTGTTAATCGTCAGTGCTTCATCATTCTTTGCACCATTCAGAGTTTTTGAAAGTTTGATATTATGGAAAGTGCTAATACCAGAACCACTTGTAATGACATGATAGATTGTATTTGGTGATAAACCATCGGGAATCTGACCACTATCACTTAGAATACGAACAGATTCACCTTCGATAAAGTTATGAGGTCCCTCAAGTGTGATGACATTTTCTGCACCACCATCACTATCTGAACCAATACTATTAATACCAGCAACTCTCTTCACGTTAAAAGATTTCTCTGCCGTTGATTGAAGTAACTCCTGACCTTGCGTATTAGTGGTGCCATCCATGATAATACGAGCAGCATACTCGGTTACATTTCCCCCTTGTGGAATGAGCATGTGTAACTTATCATTTACCTTTGCACCTACCCTATAACCCTCAATAACATTTTCAGGAGGAACATCTTTATTTGTTTGAGCGTAAAGATAAAGGTTACCAGTCGAACCAACACCAGCAACTCTATCAGTTTTAGCAACATCAATAGAGTCAAACTCAAACGATAGTTCTGTAAGTGGTATTTCTTTAGGTGGATATATGTGAGAAATATAACCAGCATCATCCTGTCCAAATGCTTTATCTCTAAATCCAGATGAGGACAGTGAAACAGCACCGAAGTTAGAATTGGAGTTTGTAAGGGAAATATCACCACCACTTTCAGTTACAAAATGATCGGAATAACCAACAGCAAACGTAGAAACTGCCTGAACAAATCCATTATTTGAAATCTTTAAATGGAAGTTTCTATATGCTGGTTTATATCTTGCTCTTGAATTATTACTAATCGTTTCATTACCAGACTTTGTAACATCATCATAAAGTCCGGTTGATGGAGAATCTTGGTTAAATAAGACGAATGCATTATCATCTTTCTGCAATCCAATACCAGTGAACTGAGCACAAACGATTGATTTAAAACCAGTGGCTTTCGATCCATCCGCGTGTAATCCACACATTCCAAAGACGGAACGCAAGGAACAGTTAAACACATATGGTGACGCAGATGTAACAGTATCAGAAGATAATGATAATGTTGCACCAGTTGATGTTGGATTAGCAACTAATGGTACATTTTGTGTTTGATATTTAATTCTTGTTGCACTTACCTTCTCAGATACAACAAACTGTCCATTATATCCGGTCGCAGTAATCCCTTGTATTCTAAAAGAAGTATCTACTTCTAAACCACTAACCACAGCAGCAGTATCCGCATCTGCACCAAAATCAACAGTAATTGTATTTGTAGAATCTACCCCGTCACCAGCAAAAATATCACTAATTAATACACTTCCACCAATCGGTCCAACGATTCTGGATTCATCGATTGTTGGTTGAATATCTAAAGCAGACGAAGGGAAGTCTGGCGAGATTGGTCTTCCAGATGCTTGACCATAAACAAGACTGACTTTTTCATAATACATGTCCAAATCAGTTCTACTACTTGTAGAGTATGATAAGAACTGGTCGTTAATATTTACTGGATTGACTCCATCAGCATACTCAAATACTGTAAGTTTATGGTGAGAATAGTTTGGAACAAAAGTATTAGCAGTGTAATCCTTATATACAATTCCGTTTGGATCACCATCAAAGATGGACATTTGCCATAGATAGCAAGCACCTGTAACTCTAAAGATTGCAGACCTTTCAATATTATCGTTTGTTGGGTCTGGTACGTATTTTGGTCTGATTTTTGTCTTTCTTAGATCAAGACCAACGATTGATGTACCTCTTGGTAGAATAACACCACCATGAATACTGTTTAATTTAAATAACTCATTATTAGGTGAATCTAAATCGAAGACGGAGTTAATATCAAGAGGTGGTAAGTCATTTGTTAGATTACCGTTTCTTTCATAATATTGATTTTGTGCAATAGGAATATATCCAGGTCTATTATCTACAACATGCTCGCCAGGATATAATAAAATAGTTGTCTGTGCAAATCTATCGTTATCTAGTCCTCTCTGATATGAAAATCTAGCTGACTCAAGCAGTGCCCTTTGAATTGTTTTAAAAGGACGAGTCAGTGAATTACCCTGATTTTCAATACTATCAGTAGCATCCAGACTACTCGGATCAACGTAGATAATCGTACCACGAGTTGATTTCAGAAAATTATCTAATCTGGAAATACCCATCTTATCGCACTATAGTTCTTGTTATGGATTATTTATCATAAAAAAAGAGGCGACTGCTTCAGCAATCACCTCCACATGCACATAAGTGCGCCTTCCTTCACACACTTATATATTACACTATTTTTGGTGATTTATCAACCCGCTTTCAGTGCGGCGACCTCTGTTTTTAATGTTTCAATCTCTGCGATGGCTTCTTGTAGTGCAGCAGTCAGCAATGGAATCAGTTTTGATTGGTCCATTCCTTGCATGACTGGGTTGCCGTCATCATCAACTTGGTCCTTAATGCCAGTGACCGCTTCTGGTACGACAGTTTGTGTTTCATGAGCAAGGAAACCATCAACTGTTGTATCAGCATCAACAATAAAGTTAAAACGTTTTGGATGAAGTTGCTTAACACGAGTAATGCCATCAGCAATAGCAACGACGTTTTCTTTTAAGCGATAGTCAGATGAACTAACAAATGAAGCACCTGAGTTTGTAACCTGAACGTAACCCCTCTCATTCCCAGAATATCTAAACGATATAGGATACTGATTGCCTGCTCCATAACGGCTATTTGTGATAATGTTGTTGCTGCCATTGCCTGCTTGCGTGATAACTATTGCGCCGCCACTTCCAGTATTTTGAAGTTCTATACCATCGGAGGCAATACCAGAACCTGTTTTTCCATGAAGCAATTTGCCATCGCTTGTAATCCTCATCCGCTCGGATCCAGCTGTCCAAAGTCGCATTGAATCATCACCATGGTTATATTCAACTTGACCACGATATGCAGAATCACCAGACGTTCCATCAGCAAATAAAAGAGCACCAACAGTTGAAGAACGTATGTCAATATACGAACTGGCGCGTGTATGGTCACCTGCACTAATCAGTCGATCAGGAAAACTACTTGTGTCATCCGTCGCAACTAGCAACGAGCCCGCGCTGTTGATTCTTATCCGCTCGCTGCCAGCGGTCTTAAATCTCATGTAGTCACCATTATGAGAATATTGAATCTCACCTCTATCTGATGCCGTGTCTTCAAATAAAATTGAGCCAGCGGCGGTAGTGCTGCTGCGAATAGTCATCCCAGCATTGGATGAACCTGCAATCGTTAATTGCTCTCCAGCAGTCGCACCAGGACTCGTTGTCCCTATTAACACCCGCCCAGAGCTGTCGATATGCAGTCGATAAGCAGAGTTATTGCGATCAAAGAGAACAAAACTTCCAGCTCCCGACCCAGATCCATCATCAGATCCAAGTGAAAAATCGGAGGTAGAATCTGTGTCTTGGAATCTAATAAACG
>Ga0181414_1000210_pt1 | contig 17973 bp, 16 predicted proteins | sample 37SPOviralmetaG_FD_130139 | JGI IMG/M metagenome (GOLD analysis project Ga0181414, IMG submission 130139) | Marine viral communities from the oligotrophic San Pedro Time Series (SPOT) site, San Pedro Channel, CA, USA - 37 SPOT_SRF_2012-11-28 | ecosystem: Environmental > Aquatic > Marine > Strait... | reverse complement strand
GGTAATTCTGTCAGGAATTATTGAACTTATGGAGAACCACTTTGATACTATCTGGGATGCGGGAGTAGCGCGTACTAAGTTTATGGCTGCAATAGATAATATACAGATAGAGTTAGATGATGACGAGGTGGATGAGGCTGTAGAGAAGGTCTTGTCTAGAACTGGCAATATAATAAAGGTAGATTTTGGTAAGGAACAATGACTCAAGAAACCCACGAAGATTACATGACACGTAGATTAGAACAGGCAGAGTTACAGTCTGACGTAGTTAAAAACCCTAAGCATTATGAACAGTATGAGTTTGAACCCGTATCGTTTATAATGAAGAACGAGCTATCCTTCTGGATGGGCAACGTTATAAAGTATGTTATGCGTGCAGGAACTAAGGATGACACGGATGAAGTGCAAGATTTGAAGAAAGCGATAAGATATATAGAGATGCGTATTAACCAATTGGAAGGAAGAGAACCTAATGAATAACATGTTACCAAGCACATATCAGCAGTTTATACACAAGTCCCGCTACGCTCGTTGGATAGATGATAGTCAGCGCAGAGAAGATTGGAACGAAACAGTAGAGCGATATGTAAACTTTATGCTAGACCATGCACACGTTAAGCACGCTGTTAAGTTGCCTGAACAGGACAAGAACGATATAATAGAGGGTATAACAAGTTTAGATGTAATGCCTTCTATGAGGGCAATGATGACAGCAGGGACTGCACTATCTCGTGATAACATTTGTGGATATAATTGTTCTTATATTCCTGTTGATAGTCCTCGTTCTTTTGATGAGTGTATGTATATACTTATGTGTGGAACAGGAGTAGGCTTCAGCGTAGAACGTGAGAACGTCGATAAGCTACCGATAATTAGTGATACTTTCAGTAACTCCTATACTGTGATACAGGTGGCAGACAGTAAACCCGGCTGGGCGAAAGCCTTCAAGGAGTTGATTGCACTACTGTATGCGGGGGAAGTTCCTGTGTGGGATGTGTCTCAGGTTAGAGAGGCAGGTTCTCGTCTGAAGATTATGGGCGGTAGAGCCTCAGGACCGCAACCATTGGTTGACTTGTTTAGGTTCTGCATAGAGGTGTTTACAAAGGCAAAGGGTAGGAGACTATACCCTATTGAATGCCACGACATCATGTGTAAAGTAGGCGAGGTTGTGGTTGTTGGGGGTGTGCGTAGGTCAGCCCTAATCAGTCTGTCAAACCTCAACGATGACCAGATGGCTCATGCCAAGGCAGGGCAGTGGTGGGACAACGAACCACAACGCGCTCTATCTAATAACTCTGTTGCCTACAAGGGCAAGCCAGAGATAGGCACATTCATGCGTGAGTGGTTAGCTCTATATGATAGTAAGTCTGGGGAGCGTGGCATCTTTAATCGTGATGCGGCAGACAGACAAGTTGCAAAGAATGGCAGACGCGAGACAGGACACATGTGGGGAACTAATCCATGTTCGGAGATTATCCTACGTCCGTATCAATTTTGCAATCTATCGGAAGTGGTTGTGCGCGAGAGTGATGACCTCAAGAGCTTGAAACGTAAAGTTCGTCTGGCTACTATTCTAGGGACACTCCAATCAACCCTTACAGATTTTAAATACCTGAGGAAAGTATGGAAAGACAACACAGAAGAAGAACGTTTATTGGGAGTATCCTTAACTGGTATCATGGACCATCCCGTTCTATCAAAGAACGTGGACAGCGCGAAGTGGTTGCGCGAGATGAGAGACGAAGCGGTAGCGGTCAACAAAGAGTATGCCCAGATGCTTGGAATCCCACAGAGCGTTGCCATTACTTGTGTAAAGCCGTCGGGTACTGTGTCTCAGTTAGTGGACGCGGCTAGTGGTATTCACGCTAGGCACAATGACTATTATATACGCACTGTTAGGGGTGACAACAAAGACCCCTTAACGCAGTTCTTGGTGAACGAGGGTGTTCCTGCCGAACCTGATGTGATGAAACCAAAGTCTACAACGGTGTTTAGTTTTGCTATGAAGTCTCCTACAGGAGCAGTCACACGTACTCAACTAACTGCTGTAGAACAATTGGAGTTGTGGAAGACGTATGCCCTCAACTGGTGTGAACACAAGCCTAGTGTCACCATAACCGTCAAGGAAGAAGAGTGGATGGAAGTAGGAGCATGGGTGTATGAGAACTTTGACGTTGCTTCTGGGGTATCCTTCCTGCCACACTCTGACCACACCTATCAGCAAGCACCCTATCAGGACATAGACGTGGATGCCTATAATGAGTGGCAAATTGCCCACAAGCATGTAACTATCGATTGGGACAAGATGGCAGACTTTGAGAAAGAGGACAACACTTCTGGCTCACGGGAGTTAGCTTGTACTGCAGGAGTATGTGAAGTGGTTGACTTAAACGCAGGATGATTATAGACTATACACCAAACTGGTGGGAAGTTGGTATGATTACAGCTATCAGCGTCAACACCGTCATTAACTTAATAGTATTTTTTAGACACAGATTTAGAGGTAAAGATGAAAATAAACGGACAAGAGTATGACCAAGACTCCCTAACTGAAGAGCAGAAATATCTTGCTACACAGGTAAGGCTCTTGCAGGATGATGAGAATAAATTAAATTTAAAAATAGCTCAGGTACGAGTAGCCAAAGAGGTGTTTATTGCTAAACTAATAAAATCTACGGAGGATACAGAAGTTGAACCTACAGCCGAAAATACAGGATAGAAAGAAGTTTGACCTAGATTTATCTTACGGTAAAGTTCGTGAACAGCGAGTTGCCGACATGTTGCAAGACAAGAAAATAGAAGTTAAGTCAGAACGGAACATGTGGGTTAGAACAGGTAACATTGCTATAGAGTATGAATGTTATGGCAAACCCTCTGGCATATCGTCTACAGAATCAGACTACTGGTTTCACAACCTGTGCATAGGAGACGATACGTTTGCAACACTCGTCTTTGATGTGCCGTCCCTCAAACGTATCATAGACAACCTAGACGAAAAACGCACCGTGTCAGGCGGGGACAACGGTGCGTCTAGAATGTATCTTGTTAATCTGCAGAAGTTGTTTTCTTCAGATGTTATAAAGGCTTATAAGAATGCCAAAGAAACCTAGAGCAGACTTGTTTAGTCTTACCTGCAAACTTAATACTGACGGGAACGTGGAGTTAGAGTATAACTCTGTGAACCCCGACGATTTTGCTAGGGAGATGGAGAACAAGTTTCCCCAGTATGAAGGAACATTCAAGGTATCGTCTCTCATACGTTACCTAAGACAGAATGCAGATGAAGTTATGAATAACTCAGGAAGGTATGTGTGATGTTTACAGCTTACGTATTATCTTGCGCTTACATGTTAAATCAAGAACCTAAATGCTCAGAATGGGTGGACGACTACGGTCCTTACTTTACAGAAGAAGAGTGCATCATCCGCGCACAAAAAATGAGGGAAGACCTGATTATCCACCTAGTAGAACCGTCAGGTATTCCCCATTCATTTCAGTACAAGTGTGTTGAGACAGATAGAAGTATCTAAGACTTCTTCTTCTTCTTCATCATGCCACCATACATCATACCAGACATACCGCCTGCCATACCCTTCTGCTCACGAGGGGCCATAGGGTTAGCTGACATTGACATACCTCCCATCTGCATGGGTTTGCGAACCATAGAACCGTAAGCGTAGGTTTTCATCATGTTACCGCCCTTGCCCATCTTCTTCATTTCGCCACCGTGACCCATCTTAGTCATGGGTTTCATCATTCCACCGCCTGCCATCTTCTTCTCCTTTTTAATGTTTTTTTCTATGGCAGTCTGCCTAGCGTTCTCATAGTCAGACATCCTGCCGTCGTTATTTAGGTCGCCCTTTGTTCTATTCATCTTCATTTTCCTCGTTAGGTACTAAAAATATTTCATTTAATTCTGGTAGATACAAGTCCTGTCTAGCCAGTTCTGTAAGCACAAATTCAGTTACTATAGGTTCTAATTTTTCCATATCAACTTTTGTTACTAGCTCAGGTGTCTTGAACATTTTAGATATTATATTTGCAGCATCTGCATTTTGCACTGTCATTTCTAATAAACTTATATTACTTCTTAAAGCTAAGTTTACCATAAATTCCGTTGCTACATATGAGGGGTTTACAACTCCCCTAGCCAATCCATACAATCTACTCTGTATACCAGCAACGGTAGGGGCAGATACAACCCCATCTAATCTTGCAGAACTTTGTTTGGAACGAACTAAAAACTTGGATATATTTTCTAAATAACCAACATGCTCCTCTCCTAGTACAGCAATTAAATTCTCTCTAACGCCACCCTTCTCTGCAGTGCGAACATCCATTAGTAGTTGTTCAGGAGTCATAAACTGAGTAGCTATAGGAACATCCCTGCTCATAGCTGTAAAAGTAGCACCCGATACAGGCTGTAAACCTCCTCTATTCTTAAAACCTTTAGCAACTAAACTGCCTATTGCAGAATTAAACAAAGCTTCAGCCTCGTCTGTACTCTTGCCCATCTGACTTACTTGAGTTTTTATAAAGGCATCCTTCAGAAAGTCTATTTCATCAACACTACCATCAAGTATATAAGTTCTATAAAAATTATCTGGACTAAGATTACCTGTAAATACAGATAATTCTGCTAATGCGTTATCTTGTTTTGTTATATCACCTTGAATACTTCTCCTAAGTGAACCCTGTTTATCATTGAAATTTGATACGAGGTTTTTATAAACTCCCTGAGCTTCTTTATTACCTTGAACAAATTTTTCCAAACTTCGATGGTCTGCATACAAGTCTGATAGGTTAACTAACGGTCTTGTAGTAATTCCGTCCTTAGTTTTAACTTTTACTTTTAACAAATCATGTATTATATCCATGTCCTTAAAATTATCAAGCTTGTACCCGCCTTGTGCTTTAAATCCTGTGTTTATTCCTCCCTCAAAATTTTTTATAGCACTATCTATAAAATCTGCGAATACCTTTTCTCCAAGAGCCATGCTTAGACCATTAAACTTTGCTAGACCTGCTTCCGTAGTTAAGTCAAACATTCTATCCCCGCCTACAGTATCTGCAAACTGTGTTTCTATAGATTTAATACTTGTTACTATAGTTTGTTCTGCATCAAAACTGCCTTTAATGGATAGGCTTATATTGTTAGATATAGGTCTAAATATACTGTTTGGGTCTAAATTTCCGTACGCATATTTAAACATGTCACCTTCTTTAAAGGTAACTATCTCCCCGCCCTGTTTTGATTTATCTAACTTATTTAAGAATCCTCCCGGTCTTAATCTATCTCCTACCTCGCTTCTATAAGTACTTCGCGCCTCTTGAAGAATATTAAACATTTCAGGGCTTGATTTTTTTATTGCATTATCTAGAGTTGTCTCGTAGTTTAAATATACACTGCTTAACTCAGGAGTTTGTTTTCTAGAGGCAAAATCTCTGAAAGACCTGCGTATAACATCTACTTCATAGGCATTTAATTGAGAGAAAGGTTTGAAGTTAGGATTGATTCTTTTTAACTCCATAGCAAGTTCTACGTTTTTCATACTCCCTACAAGCTCTTGGCTTACACCGTTTAGTATTAGAGTTTCTTTTAACTCTTCTATGTTTGGTATAGCTCTTTCAACCATACCATTAAATACTTCTAAATTTTGACGACCTAATCTTCCTGCAAAGAACTGTCCACCTGCACTGAAGAATTGTTCGTACGCGTTTTCTCCTGCTTGGCTCATAAGAAACTCTACAGATTCAGTTAAGTCTATTGTAGGTGCGTTCTTAGCCGCCTCTCTAACCCCTTCGTATGCGGCATGACCTGTTGCCCATAGAGCGTCTATCTGAGTATCAAATACTTCCTCGACAGTCCTACCTAAATTATTGTAGTAGGATGCTCCCTCCCCACGTTTACCTTTTAATATTTCAACCCGTGAGGTCAGAGCCGCAAATATATCTGTTTTTACTTCTTGTAATATAGTTTTCCTATCTACAGTCTCCCCAGCTAGTCTTCGCAATCCTATATCTGCTTCAATCATATCAGACATAAAGTTCTCTGGAATATCTGCGTCAGGGTCTAATATTATTTTATTTCGTATAGTATCCAAGGTGTCTAGCTTTTGATTTAACAGGGCTATTTGACTTGCTCTAAACTTCTCTAACGAGTCTCTGCTAGCTTGAACAAATTTAAACACCTCACTGCTTTGTCCCATGTTATTTTTTATAATCATACGTTCAAGATTATCTAGAGCCGCTTCAGTCATTTCAGCCCCTCGCATGGCAGCTTGGCTTTGTTCAAACAAAGGGCTTGCTTTAAATTTTGACAACTCTCTGACATCTACAGTGTTCATACCTATTGAATTTACTGCTCCTATCATTGTAAGACCAGTTGCATTTCCAAAAGTAGTTTTAAACAACCTACTCATCTCTGCTTGCTCATTCTCTGGAAAAGACTTTACAATTGCATCTTTTAATTCTACGTATTCATCTACCGCAGCTAGAACTTGGTCTTGTTCATCAGGACTTAGGTTGTTTATAACTTTTATAGATGAGCGTATTCCTTTAACTTCATCAGGCTCTAATTTTCTACCGATAGCTTCCTCGTAAGTTCTTAGTGTGCCATCATTAAGCTTTAGCCCTGCTAATCTAAGTGTTCCTAGGGTAGCAAAATTTGCAATAAAATCTAGAGTAGAAGTAGCACTTCTAATTATGCCTATACGAGGACTAGAACCACTCTTAGCAACTTGACCTACAAGTGCTTTAGTAATTTTACTGCCTCCCATAATCATACCAAACATCCCCACAACTTCTGCTGTTTCTGGACTTACTCCCATAGGTTCTGCAAGAAACTCGCGGGCATACAATTGTCCTGCCGATATTAGGAGAGCATCCGACCCCACCTCTTTTATATAAGGGTAGACTTTACCTGTATATTTAGCCCTTAACATTCGGTTTGTTAAATCGCTATATTCTCTTTTAGCCAGAATGTAAGCTTTGTCTGTACTAGATGTTCCTGCCATCTTAAAGGCATCCAGTTTCTGCCCCTGTTCGTTTATCATATCTGCAAGCTTATCCACACTAGCATCAGTTCTCTGTTGAAGAACACCAACAGACAAGTTTCGGATGTTTATATTAGTTCTTGCGTTTGATGCCTCTAATTTTAAAAATTGTTGTACTGGGTCTTTTATGTTTATAAGTTCTTGATATAAAGTAGGGTTTTTATTTTTTTGAGCAGCCACTGCTTTAGTAAGCTTTGCAATTGACCTAGCACCCTTTATCTGTCCGGGACCTGCCATTCCTAGTAGGTTTTCTATAAATATAACACCAAACTTTTGTTCTAGTGGAAGTTCTTCCATGCCCAGACGAATTAAAGAATCTGCTGTGTCCGTGTCTATTATATCCTTGCGTACTTTATTGCCCTGCTCATCCTGAATGAATAAAATATCATCATACTCTTCCTGAGATATTCGACCCTCTTCTAATTGTTTATCTAGATTGTCCTGTATGGCATTGTTAAAACGAATAGCCATAGTTGGATTACCAATTACATAGCTGTCAAGACCTTTGTTAAAAGTGTCGAAGGATTGTTTTATTTTGTTCTGTCTAGCTCCCCACTCATCAAACCAGTTTGTACCCTTGGATATAGCATCAATACCTGCTGCTGAAGCATGGTATCCTAGTATACCTAATCCGGGAATAGCCTTACCAGCAAACTGTCCTGCTTCCCCTAGCCTCTCTGATAGTGATTGATAGAAGTTACCTGTTACGTATTCGTCTACAAATATTTGCCGTATTCGTGCGTCTTCTATACCCTTCTCTAACAGCATACTATCTACAGTATCTCGCCCTAGTGCTACTTTTTCTGCGCGTGATAATAGCTGGGGGTTCTGTAACAGTTGAGATGTTGGGGTAAACTCTGATTCTCGTGTAAGAGGTTTAAATGTCTCTGTCTCAGGAGTTACCCTACCAAACTTAGTTACGTTTAAAACAAGTTCTTTTAAAGTCGCGGGATTTTTCACTAAAGCGTTAACAGCTTCAGGAGTATACTCAACGCCCCCTATGTTGGTTGTTATACCCTCGCGAGAGTTTTTAAGAACATCCTGAATAGTAAAACCTTTTTGCTGTAATTCAAGGTCTTCTCTTGCCGCATCAGATATAGTTGTGTCAACTTCTCCAACACCTAACACAGGGAGTTGTGACATTCCCTTGTCTTCTTTTATTACAAGAGGACGTTTATCTGCTTGTTCAAAAACTTTTGGGACTACTGGTTCTGCCATGTTTAAATACTCTGTCCTTTTGGTGATAGTCTATCTAATACGTTTGCGTCTGGTATAGATGTTTTTCCTTGGTCATCTTCAAAGAAAGTACCTTTTTCATCCTGATATATATTCCCACCATCGGGGGTAGGTATAGCAGTTAATGCTCCAACTGCTCCTACACTAGATTCTTTCTTGGCTTGTTCTTGACCTGTATACGATGCTAATCTAAACTGAGATATAGACTTGTCTATAACGCTGTGAGCTTTAAGTAATCTTTCTGCTGCAGGATTAAATTCTGCTGTCTCTGTCGCTAAGTCATATATTCCCTGCAGTTTACCCCGTCTTTCTATAAAATCATTTATAACGACATCAAGAGCCGCTTTTGATTGAGTTTTTGCTGAGAACAACTGAGATTGACCAAGCCTTGCTAGCTGTACTTCAAAGTCTTGGTTTGATAAACGTCCTGAAGGGTCTATAGCACGAGCCATCTTTGCGGCTAGGGTTAGTTTAAGAGATTCTTTTTCAGATAAATTAGTAAGAACATCTGTACTTACAAAACCCATACTCTTAGCCTTAGTAAGGACTTGCTGTGAGGTTACATTATCTGTGTTGTCTCCTAACAACTGGTCTAGCTGTCCTGTCTCTGCAAAAATACCACCAAATACACCTTTTAATTTTCCTACAAAACCTGATGGAGTATCCTCGTCTAGAACAAGTGTTTGTAATTCTCTGAGTAGTCGAATAGTTTCTTCAGTCGCACCATACTGTTCTTTTACTTTTGCAACGTCAACATCTAAATATTGTTTTAAATAAACGGCAATTGGTTTCATTGTTGTTACAGCGCGTTTCTTACCCTTCTTATCATAACTCACAGTCATCAAAGGAACTATAGACTGTGCCATTTCTAGCTTATTACCTCTAAACTCTTCGATAAGAGCTTTTCCTACATTAAATCTTACTCTCTCGTCAGCCCCACCGGGAGTGTTAAAAGCGTTTACATTTAAGGCTTCGTATCTAATGGCACTCACTAGAGAGCTATACGCTTCTTCTGGGGTATCTGCTCTTTTAATAAACTTAAAGTTATTTATGAAATCTTGAGGAGATGAATAGTTTAAGTTTGTAGCCATTCTAGTAATAGACGCAATTTGTCCTTCGTCAAATTCTATAAAACCAGTCTGTTCTTCCTGATTACTATCAATGTAATTAAAGACTAGAGAGTTAGCAACAACTTCAATTTCTCCTGCTTGCTTTGCTGCATTTTTTATTTTAGTTTCGGAATATTCTCTACTAAGATATGTACTATCTGGTTTAACTTCTTTTAGAAAATCAAACAACCCTTTAAAATCAGTTGCTGGAGGGACATACCCAGATACTTCACCTGTTACTGAATTAGTAGCATTTTTTATTTGTCCCCCTATATAATAGTCTGCAAATCTTTGTAAGTCTTCATCAAAAACTGCTAATGCTTGTGGGTTAGCTTTAAATTCATCCGCAATCATTTTTCTAGTTTTAGGGTCACGTATGAGGTTAGATATTTCAACTAAGTGCGCTCTTCCAGACACTAACTCATTTGCATCATTTATATTTTTATAATAATCATCAGAAGTAGGAAAAGATAAGTTGCCTATTTTCATAGGATTTTCTGCTTCTTCACTCATAGCCATACTCATAGATAAAATATTCGCAGGTGTAAATTCCATGTCAGCTATAACTATGGCTGGGTCAGGTCCTTGGTATGCTTCTCTTATATCTTTATTCGCAAACATCTCTGTCTTCGCTTTTACATTTGCTTCGTACGCTTTTGTGCTATCATCTATAGTCACATATTTTGTAGCTGTATCATAGTACTTATCTATACCCCAATCCTCATTGGTGGCGTTACCTAGTTCTTCAGCAGGAACTATTCCCGCATCAACAAGAGTTTGTAAATATTTAAAGCCAGCCTCTTTATGTTCTTTTTGTTTCACTATTTCATTGTAGTATTTTCTGTCGGCAGCTAGATTTGGAACAATATCTTCAAATTTAGAATTTGGGTCATCTATAAATAGATTATAGGTTTCTGGTCGAACATCACCAGCTATAACCCCATTCGCTAAAGACAGCCCTATTTGATTGCGATTCTCCTCGTCTCTTATTTTTCTGTCTCTGTTGTCTATAGCCCTCTGCCTGCTAACAGCATTAGCCCTCTTAACCATTCCCATAGCAACACCCTGAAGAAAACTCATTTGTCAGTCTCCCTATCTGTATCTAAGAAATTATCTTCTTGAGGTTTCTTGTTAGACCCCTCCCGTATACTTTTGTTAAGAGCTTCTCTAATAAATCCAAACATCTGTGGATTGTTGCTCTTCATAAGGTTCATAAAGGTCTTGTCGTCCATAGTACCCTCTTCTAGGACATCCTCATTTTCAAACAGGCGATACGGAATATCCTCCTCCTCAGCCATGTTTGCTAGTATTATTCCAAGAGGTCCTTTGATTAGCAAGCCTACGTCGGGACTAAAAGCCCCATCTGCAAACCCCTGATATATAACCCCTTCAACAATTGTCTCTATAGAAACACCAACCAACATCATCTTAAATAATTCTTGTTTACGCTTAGAACCTTCAAACTTATCAACAAGCATATCCAAGACTTGATTAGGGTCTACCATTCGTGGTGGATTACCCCAAGGCCACTTGGTGTTGTCCTCTGTCAGGGAATGCCCTGCAGGTGGTGCGCTAAATGGGTCTACGTTAAATCTTGCCACAGGTATACTCCTCAGACTTTTCTTGTTGTTGTAGCTGTAGTTGATATAGCTTTAGGAGCTAATGTTCTTCCTCTCACAGAAGTACTTCCGGGGGACGCGGCCGCCCTCCTTCTGGCTGTTGGTCGAACTGTATTGTTATCTAAAATGCGCTGTAATTTAACATCCGTGTTTATAGGACGACTACGTATATTTTCTACTGCCCGTAGAAACCTAGCATTCTGAAGGGGGGTCATTTGCCCTACGGTCTGAGTTTGTCCCGGCTCATAGTCTAGTGTTGGAAACTGTCGACGAGCCTGTTGTTGCTCTCCTGTAGCATCCCCAAAGAAACTAGCACCTGCAGATGACATAATCTTCTTACCTAGAGGGTTATCAAGAAAAGAATCAGCTTTCTTTACAACTGCTGTTCCTACATCCACACTCTTCTCAAGCCCTGTTACTAGTGCGCTAGTAATTGCTGTTACAAAATTAAATCCCATAATACTCTATCCATTACTCTTCGCTAGTGTTAAACAAATTAAAAATAAACTCACCAATTGATTGCGCGTATTCTTGTTGGTTTTCCATATCAAATAACTCTTTTGTATTTGCGAACTCAAGAGCCGCTAGACCTATAGCGTGTTCTCTCTGCAGTTGATTTTCGCCCTTCTGAAAATTCCAAGAAGCATTGTCTCTATAGTTTTGCCAAAGAGAATTTAAAGCGGTTTGAGATGCAGTAAACGTGTTCTGAACATCAATACGGTTAGTTTCATTTTGAAGTGCTGTATTCGCAGTATTAACTGCTCTCCTCCAAACAACGTTACTCTGGTCAACTGCAAAACTCATATTAGCATTAAATTTAGCCCGCGAATCTTTTAAGGTCGCATTATATTGCTTCATAGCGTTCGACTCAGACGTGTTATACTGCCTCATAGAAGCCTCTCTGTTCGCATTCGCTGTCTCTGTCTGGACAGTTAGTTCTGCAAAAAACTCTTCTACTTGTAGCTCATTCTTCGCATTAAACTCCTTACGAGCATTATCTTCAGCGGCATCCTTAAACAACCCCGCAGTTAGGGTTTGATACGTTAGGGTGTTAGACTTCTGTTCGTTATCCAATTCTTTTAAGTCTACAGATAGGAACGCTTGTGCGTTCGTAACAGCACCCTGAAGACGAGCATTAAGATTTGCTCTATCCATAGCCGCGTATGTTGCCGCATTTTGAAGAGCGGATGCCTGTTTGTTAGTGAGGTTTTGAAGTTGTATAGCAGAATATTTGTTTGCGTCTGCAGATGCTATTTGCACACCAGACTCCATAAGAGCTTGAGTAATAGCCGCAGAAGCCATGCTAGATGCTCCTAGACCTCTCTGTTGCATGATGGCATTTACCTTGCGAACTTGCGGGGATGCCCACGGTGGCATGGGCTTACCCTCTTCTAGAGAGGACATCAGTTGTCCAAGCTGGTATTGAACTGTTCCACGTTCATCTAGCTCTTCGGTTGCGGCAATTGATAGGGACTCCGCTGATACTTGCCCTTGGGGGGCAGTCATGTATGCGTCGGGACGGTCTAAGGTAGCAGACTCTAGAGAAAGAGTATTTAAGTCTGGACTTACTGACGTTATAGCATCTACTTGTCCTAAATCTGTAGTTGCAACAGGGGTATTTACTATTAGGTTATCCATAGACGCTTGGTCTTCAGTTACTTCAGGAGCGTCAGATAAAGTCGAACCTTCTGTAGTAAGTTTTTCGTTCTCCTGAACCTGTTGTAAAACAGGGTCTAGAGGGGGAACTCCCGTAGATGCCATCCCCGCAACTTGGTCTGTTAGTTCTTTATCAGTCATTCCTAGAACTTGGTCTGTTAGTTCTTTATCAGTATTAATTGCGCCATCTTGTGCCATATTTAAGCCTTACTCAATACTCTGTCTAGTTTATCTTCTATTCTGTGACATGCTTCCATAACTCTGTCTACGTCACTACGTAGCTCTATCTTAGTCGCGTAGTCTTCTCTTGTTTTGTTTAATAAAATTTGCAGTCTTTTAACCTCTGTAAACATCTGACGGAATGCCCAGAACACTGGTGCGATTACCATAGTAAGAACAATATTCCAAAATAACATAGGGTCTATTTCCATTTCTACAACTCATCAGGCCAGTTATATATAGGTGCTTTACCTGTAGGCTCACCGTCACTATCTACTGGCACAGTCCAGAGTGCCATAAACGCGGCAAGGTCTGAAGCATTATCTATTGCTGTTTCTATGTTACCGCTAGCTGTCCTAACAGCCGCACGATAGGTTGCTATAGTAGACGGTATGGCTGTTCCCGCTTCTGCTTTGCGTACTACATACCAATCGGTAGGTGCTAGCATTGACCCTGCCGAACTTTTAGTGTTGTTCTTCCATACAGATTTTAATCCTAGTGTTACTGATTGATTACCATCTTCATCTAGGATAGCGTTACCATTGTCATCTACATCGTTTATATCTGTTAGGCTTCTAGGTATAAGTGTACCATCTGTTTGCCTGCCAGAATAAAATCTATCATCAAAGGTAGCTTCAGATGCAGGTGGGTCTTCCCATGTGATGCCAATGTTTGCTTTCTCAGTAGTGCTGTATCTCATCCAAACTTGAGGATACTTAGTGCCATCTGTGCCTACAAACCCCCTACCAACTCTAAGTGTAGCACCATTGTATTTCCAAGGCATTATTGTCTCCTATCTTGCATTCGCATATTTTGTTGGCATTTCTGCAAATGCCATGTAGATGTATGTACTGCCGTTACCATTGTATGCTGTACCAGTAGTTCTTAATTTAAAACCATTTGACAAAAAGTCTAATGTCGTAAACGTAGTTTCAGCACCCGTTGTACTCGCTAATAATCTCGTATTAACAACATTATCAACATCTCTCTTATTATCGTGAACACTCCAGTTATTACCATTCGCGCTTGATTGTTTTATTAAAACATAAGCTGGTCTAAAACCTGTGTAGATATACTGTCCCTCAGTATTTCCATTTCCAGTGTAAGCACCCATCTTAGAGTAGCCTTCAACAGAGTGTAAGCAGTAGGCAATAAAATCATCACCAGATGCGTTTGTTGAACCTACCGTACCAACACTAAATACAGATGATGTGGGTGCAGTGTTGTTAAAATAAATACTGCTAGAAAATGCGTCGTTCGTCTTATTTAATTCAAGATAATTATTGCCTAACGCAGTAACTTGTACCACCCAATTTTTACTTCCATCATCACGGTTTTTTACAATTATTAAGTCAGGTGCGCTACTTAGTCCATGACCAATAGTGGTCGCAGAACCTGTGCCAGTGTAACTCACAATACTAAATCCTGCTTTTTGATTAGCAGATACAGAACTCGCAAGGTTTCCGTCTTCATTGCTAGATGCTGAACCACCAGCTAACCAGTTCCAAGATACATAAGTATTACTTGATTGGTTGTAACTAAAACGATTTGCTCCATCATCAATATTAAAACCTGTTGCAAAATCAAAAGCTATACCATCACTTGCAGTAGATTCCGCATTACTGTTACTAGAAAACAAACAAGCGTGTTCTCCTGCTATTACATTGTATAGTCTATGATGATTTCCTGCTGAAGTTCTATGTTTCACCCATATAAAATCACTTTTGAAACCAACCTCTATATTTCTATCTGCACTGTTACCATCATAAAGAACTGCATTAAAATAATCTTCTGGCAAATCATCGTTTAGCGGTGTGATGGGCGGTTCTGGTAGATTGGCTGTACACAGAGCCTTAAAGCCAGATGGTACTGCAGTATGAAATGCCCCTATGCCATTTGTATCTGCATTTGTTGCGGCAGTTTCATCATTTGCAAAAGTACTATCCTGACCAAAATTTGCTGAATACCTGATATCAGCACTATTTGAAGAATCACCAGCAGCAAACAAGAAGCTATTACTACTAAAAATAGAATTACTTTCGCTATGTATCGAAGTACCGTCCTTAAAATATTCTATAGAACCGTTTTCTAAGTCTAAAGCTATTCCAATTACATTACCTGTTGTATAAGTTACATCGTCATACACTTCTGTACCATCAACAAAAATTTTACCAGTTACACTGGTGTATGATGACGATACAGTACCATCGTCAAAAGTGCTTGTTTCAAGATAATCTGCTGCATCATCAACTGTTATAACACCAACACGCATGTGTCCACTATCTGCTCTATACCTATATTCAGCGTAGTATTTTTCACCTGTGCCGGGTGACATAGCTAGTGTGCTAAAGGTTGTGCCTCTTCCACTGTCTCTAGTATCCATTTCTAAGTTTCCGTGGCGGGGGTCTACATAAAGACCTAGACCTCTACCTACTAACGGATTCATAACAGCAAAATTATTCGTAGGGCTATCTGGCATTACATCAAATGCACCTAAATTATTTGAGGTAAAGTGTTTATCATTACCGCCCGTATCTGCACCAATAGTAGATGAAGAAGCTGTACCTGTGCCAGTTTGTTTAAACTCAAGCCTAAATCCAGTTGTTCCAAATGTTAAACCACTAGTATCTTTAGGTATCCAAACACCTGATTTAGTTTCCCCAAAAGAACTTGCGTCTAACGCTTGCCCATCAATAAAATTAATCTCTGCCATATAACCATCAAACTTATTGCTTGTGGTGTTTATCATACCAATATGATGAGCATTATCGTTATTAAATGAGCCAGCCGAATAAGAATCGTTGGTTACTTGGTCTTCAGTACTAAATGATGTTATTCTTGTTCCGTTAACATATAATCTTAATCTATCAGCTTGTGTTGAATTAGTAACATCTGCAACGACAACTATATTATACCAAGCACTAATATCCCTAAATACAGCATTTGTAATTAATCTAAAAGTGCTACTTCCCCCGATTTCCCACATTATTTCATTGCTACTATTAAACAATAATTGACCTCTACGATTACTAGAACCATTCCACGCATGAAACATAACTTGAGTTGCGCTAGTTATATCTCCCCTTTTAACCCAAGTGGAATAAGTAAAAGTTTTTTCATTACCATCTAATGTTGATATGTTTAAATAAGCATTACTTTCGTCATCAAACCGCAAAGAGTTGTCTATCTCAAAACCATAGAACCCCGTGCTTACTTCGCCTGCACCATTTGCTTTTATAATACTCATATTATACCTTATGATAAAGCGGCTGATGCCGATACTAGAATTGTGTCATTACCACTATCTGCACTACAATAGTATGCAAGGTGATACGTGCCTGCTGTTGTTAGGGCTGTTAGTATTGTTGCATTTATTGCTACAGAAGCGTGTGCCGAAACAGTGTGACCCCCTGAGTTAACAAGCATTACGTTACCTGATTGCCCAGCGGTAGGATTAGTAAATGTTAGGGTAAAGTTACCAGTAGGTGTGCATTTAAAATCATTACCTACAGCTAAATCAAAACTACCATCGTTATCTGCCGTTACATGACCAGATGCTCTACCTGCCACAGTAATATCGTCCCCTACTGCTACATCACCAGTAACAGTCGCACTATCAACGTATGCATCCTTCCAACGTACGCTATTACTGCCCAAGTCCACGTCACTGTCAGATTGAGGTCCGAAGATATTATCTCCAAGATAGACCTGCTCTACGTTTGCTGCATAGAAGTGTATCTCATCTGCTGTCTCAAAGTCAATCTTTGTTTGGTCATCTTCACCAATTTTAATATCAGTGGCAAGGAGTGATGTTATGGTAGTTTGTGCCGCGTTTATAGCTACGTCTATTGTATTGTCTGCATCCTGATAAGTAACGGTAATACCCGTTTCTGTGTTGCTAGAGAACATAGCACCAGTTGTATCAGAAATAACTTCAGCTAACGCAGTGCCGTTGACTGTAATAGCATCAGCTTCTAACGTGCCATCTATATCAGCATCACCAGATATATCTAAAGAACCTGCGTCTAACTCACCACTAAGTGTAAAGTTCCTAACCCCTGTATAGTCTTTATTAGAATCAAGTATCATAGCCTTAGATGCTATAGCAGTTCCAACCGCTGTTGAACCTAAGTCAAGAGCGTTAAGCTCTCCGACCACAGCAGTAATACCGTCGAGGACATTTAATTCTGCTGTTGTGCTAGTAACGCCATCTAAGATATTCAGTTCCGCGGCTGTTGAAGTGACTGCAGTGCCGTTTATTGAAAGCGCATCAGTTTCTAAAGTGCCGTCAATATCGGCATTTCCAGAAATATCTAATGAGCCTGCATCAAGTTCACCGCTTAGTGTAAAGTTCCTGACCCCTGTGTAGTCTTTATTAGAATCAAGTATCATTGCCTTAGAAGCTATGGCTGTGCCAACTGCTGTTGAACCTAAATCAAGAGCGTTGAGTTCGCCTACTACAGCCGTAATACCGTCGAGGGCATTGAGTTCTGCCGCAGTTGACGTAATAGTTGTACCGCCAATACTAATAGCATCTGCTTCTAACGTACCGTCAAAATCCCCGTCTACAGCATCTATGTTACCCTTGAATATGGTAGCAGTAACTGTACCTGTGCTTGGGTTGTAGGCAAAGTTGCCATCCATTTCTAAGCCAACATTGCCTGTGCTAGAAGTTGCACCCTCTACAAAAGTAATTAAGTTTTCTTCGTTTGTATTTTCATTATCGGTTACTAAGACGTGAGCAGAGTTTGTAGCGTTAGTAACTGTTACACCTGCGATAACCGTGTTAAGAGCAGTACCATTAACAGTAATAGCATCGGCTTCAAGTGTACCATCTATATCAGCGTTGCCAGATACATCTAAACTTCCTGCATCTAGCTCACCACTTAATGTAAAGTTTCTAACTCCTGTATAATCTTTGTTGGAGTCAAGTATCATAGCTTTGGACGCTATCGCAGTGCCAACTGCTGTTGATCCTAAATCAAGAGCGTTAAGCTCTCCAACCACCGCAGTGATGCCATCTAAAGCATTAAGTTCTGCCGTTGTAGATGTTACACCATCAAGTATGTTTAGTTCAGC
>Ga0181414_1000207_pt1 | contig 18087 bp, 37 predicted proteins | sample 37SPOviralmetaG_FD_130139 | JGI IMG/M metagenome (GOLD analysis project Ga0181414, IMG submission 130139) | Marine viral communities from the oligotrophic San Pedro Time Series (SPOT) site, San Pedro Channel, CA, USA - 37 SPOT_SRF_2012-11-28 | ecosystem: Environmental > Aquatic > Marine > Strait... | reverse complement strand
GTAATTTCAGCACGTTTGCCATCAATTACAATATGAGGTTTTTTGTCAATATAGTGTAGTGTACTATAATTCGCATTGACTAATTCAATAATGTTGTTTACTGAATTGTTATTTAAGTCTATAATTTCCATTGTTTTCCTTGTTTATTCACTATGAGTCCATTATGCAGGCAATATAGTCAATTGTCAAGCGCTCATTGTGGTGTGTTGTATTTTCGCAACGACCAGTCGAACACTAAAACGAGCAATAAAAAAGGGGCGCCACAATAGTGCGACTCCCCACAATTTGACACTTTGCCCCACTAGTTTTTTGTCATTGAATACGAATAGCCCACAGGATTTAGAGTAGTTTCTTTGCCATTTGAGTCAACGTATACATGAAAATACTCTGCCTCTTTTTCATTTACGAGGTCGCCTTTCTCTAATGCGAGATACACTTCTGCTTGACTAGCAGTATTTAAGAAAAGATTAAGCGCATCGGAATCGGAAATCTTTTTCTCGTTTAATAAGTAAATAAGATATTCCTTCCAATTTGTGTAATTATATGCTTTCATACATTTTCCTTCGCTTTTGGAAAAGCACTCTCTTGGGCCCATTCATCTTTTTTTGCTTTGACGATTAGATTATCGAAAAAGTGCCCGTCTACGCCAGATTTTAAAATGGCGGTACGAATCTCTACTTGCTGTCTTGGCGTAAGTAAAGCATTTGCTGAATCTTCTGAAAATAGACGATTGAGCAGAGTTTTGTAGTTATGAACATTGTAGTTTTTATAGTAGTACATTTGCTTCCTTGTGTATTGATGATGATTCCATTATATGGGCAACTTGCCAAAAAGTCAAGCGTTTTAAGCGCCCTCCTCAAATCTTTTTTCGCTTTCTCTAGCGAGAATCTCATATACTTCATTTATATCAATTTTGAGGCCAGCGATAACTTTCTCACGGTTTCTGTTAGGCAAATGCTTTGCTTCTGCCATTTCTTCTAAAAAGTCCAGAAATTCGCCCGTAGTGATTCGAGGGAAACTTATAAATCCATCGAAATAATCAATGAATAAATCCTCGTTTGAAAAAGCAATTGCTTCGAGTTTCTCAGCATCACGTTTGGCATCTTTATCGTTGGCATCCCAAATTTTCCATACGAGATCGATTAAATTTGTATCAAGAATTTTGTCTTTTAAATTCTCAAAATATACTTCATTTGCTGTGTTACTCATTAAAACTCCTTATTGATTGACTATGATTCCATTATATGGGCAAATGTACGAATTGTCAAGCGTTTTATATAGCTCCCAATAGAATAAGTAATGCTTCAAGAGCGTCCTTAGATGTTTCAAGAATGTAAAACCAATTCATAAGTTAGCTCCTAACATTGTGTCCCTAAATGTATTTTCTGAAAGAATATCAGCAAATTTCTCGAAGCGAATTTCGTTGTCGAGAAAATACTCTTCCTCATCATCGCCAATTTGCTCGGCTAAAAATGTTTCAAATTCCTTAACAGTCAAATCGCCAATTTTTTCAGGCGTCCAATCATTGGGCCAATCTTCATTTGCAATTTCAATCGCTTCAGCGATAATATTGCCTATACGATTAGCGGCGTCTAATGGCAGCGCTTCACCTAGAAAATTCATTTTTGTGTTGTTGTTGATATGTAGCATTTAATTTTTTCTCGTTTTGTTTATCTTAAAACCATTATGCAGGCAACTTGCCCAAAAGTCAAGCACTATTTGTAATAATTGCTTGAATAATCTGGGTAAATTGTGAAATTCGTAGCATTACGAATTGTGCAACTGTTGGGCTCACGCCTCTCAATTTTAGACTTGCCACGGTAACGAATACGGCAAGTGCCTCTTGTGAGATTCAACACTTTTTTAGAGAATCGAGCAAAAATAGAAATATTGCTTGTGCCTGAAATTTCAGTTAAAGCAGGAATTTGCTCATAGTGTTTCTGATACTCTTCAGCGCCATAATTACATGATAGATTTGCTCTCACAGCAAGAGCGATATTTTTAAATAGCTCAAACTCTTTTTTTGTGAGAAAATCTAAGTCTACGTCAAAGCGCTCATCACACTTGATGCCTGCTTTGTGTTTGTTTGTATATAAAATTTTGTTCATTTGTTTCCTTGTTTATTTAATTGATGAGTCCATTATGCAGGCAACTTACCCAAAAGTCAAGCGAAAATTCAATCTTTTTTTCGCCAATGTTCATTTTCTTCGAGCGCTTCATTTACTTCCGCACGCCTATCATCTAATTCCATCTGAACATCAAAAAGCGCCTTGCGTAAAATTTCTCTCGCTTTTACAGCGGAGGCGTGTACATTAGCGGCCGTATTTTCATAATCATACTCATTCAATTTATTTGATAAATCAGTAATACGCCACTCAATTTGGCGCTCTACTTGGTCGCTCATTGTGTCTAACACGTTTTCAACGTGTAAGCAAACGTCATGCAATTCGTTGTGCAATTCGTTGTATTCATCATCATGTTTTTCTAATTTATTCATTTGTTTCCTTGTTTATTTAATTGATGAGTCCATTATGCAGGCAATTTGCCCAAAAGTCAAGCGCTTTCCGGCATTAATCCTGCCATTTTCATAATTCTATCTTGCTGTAGTATTTTCCCAACACCTTTGCCAAGATACTTGTTTATATGGCGAGTAGTAGTGGCAGAAAATTTAGCATTTGTTCTGAATGGGCCGTTAGGCGTTTCGCCTGCTACGGGCGTATCATATGAAAATAAAAAGATTATGTTACCTACTGTTTTTACATACATATTTGATGCAATTTTTAAAGCGCCGTGTCTGTTAACTTTTTTCATTTGTTTCCTTGTTTATTTAATTGATGAGTCCATTTTACAAGCAGATTGCCGAAAAGTCAAGCGTTTATAACGAATCGATATGCTCAATCAATTCATACTTGAGAACATCAATAATTTGTTCATTTTCATCAATGTTAGTATCATCGCTCAATTCTCTAATTTCATATATAAACTCATTGATAGTAAAATCAATGTTCATATTATCTAAGTCAAGCAATTCATCAAACTTATCAGCTACGGTATCTAAAGCATTACGCAATCTCGCAATTTTTTGATGAGAAGCACTTTCATTCACGTTTAAATCTTCTTCAACAATTTGAAGCACTTTTGAAACAAAAACTTTGTCAAAATCGAGGTCTTTAAATTTATACATTTTTTACTTTCTTTTTTAATTGACTATGATTCTATTATGCAGGCAACTTAACGAATTGTCAAGCGTTTATTTCATTGGTTGCATATCGTTGTCTACTATATAAACAAATTCACGGAAGCAATCAAGTGCATGAACATTATCACTTCTTATAGATTCATTGATAGAATACTTACAAAAGTTTTCTAATTCATCATCAAACTCATCTACAGTTAAATCATCTTCATGCAATCTATTAATCCCGATAAGATTCGGATTTGTTAGATTCTGAGTTTTTTCAAGCATCTCTGATACTACAGCAAATTCATCTTCAATTGTATCAGCAATTCTCTCACAATTTTTTAAATAATCGAGATTCGATTCTATCGTATCAAGTATTGATTTAGCGGTAACTTTTTTTGTGTTCATTTTGTATAATTTCATAATTTAAACTTTCTTTAATTTGTTAGTATGATTATAGTATACAGGCGGGTTGCGACAATCGTTGTCGCTTGGGCCAAAAAAAGTTAAATTATTTTTGTTGTCGCCAAAAAACAACACCCCCGCTTGACAATTCGCAAACGAGGGTGTAGGCTGGAAATGTAGTAAAAAAACTACACTATTTTTTCGGGTCTTTTTCTTCTAATACGAGGGGAAGAGTGATTGGCCGGTCGATATAATGTTTGATTCTACAATATAGAATCCTGCCGGCAATACAGAGGCAGAGTAGTGCCAAGATTCCGAGAATCCAAACAATCGTGTAATCAGGGTTATGAATTGGTATTGATAAATCTGTCATTTCTTCCTCTTAATAATGTAAAATCTTTTTACGGAGTTTTTTGTTTGATAATCTCTTCAAACATTTTTTCCAATTGCGGCTTAAGGTGTCTGTCATTTCGCCAGTCCATCTTTTGCTATTAAAGTTTTTTTTCATAAGTTCTCACCACCCTTTTTCCTTCAAAATCCACATACTCAATTGTTTGCATATTTCCGGACGCTTCCTCGACCGGAGAAATCACAGGTTTTGTAAAGTTCTGGTTCTCGCTCTTGTCGGTTCTCACTCCTACATCTCCTTGGTTCTCGCTCACGCCGGTTCTCGGTTCTCGCTTTTCGTGGTTCTCGCTCGTGCTGGTTCTCGGTTCTCGCTCGTTGTGGTTCTCACTCTTCATGTTTCTCATTATTGTATCCATTAGTAAAAAATTGCTACTGAATATAGACCTATTGGCATCATTCATTCGTTATGACCACTAAATCTTTTTGCTCAAAACTTTCAACCATATCTTCATCAAAAAAACTTCTGACCTTAATGACACCGCCTTCCATTCTTATAATTTCACCACGAAAGTGATGACCATTTTTATCGTATTGCACATTGTCTCCGATTTCCATTTACTTTTTCTCCTTGTGTATACTTAAAATTTGTAGTGCTTTCTTTTTTACATTTTTATCATGTAATGGCAAGTGAAAACCTGTATCGCCTGACCAATCTAAAAATTCTTTATCAAAAAAATCTATGTTACAGTCAAATGGGTTTTCTCTTTGTAATTCGGCCAATTCATTCGCCCATTTTTGCCAAGTATCATCATCAATAATTGGCTCATCATCTATGTAGTACAAACGAGAATGAACCAACATTTGTGACCTCCGCTGGCGTATTCTCTCTTTAATTGTTGGTTGAAATCTACTCACGGTATCACTTAACATACTGAACAACCATATCTAGTTTCTATTTTCCTAATATCAACCCAAGCTTCAAATATAATAATTGCTTCTCTTAAACCAATCTCAAAAGTATTCTTAATCACATTCGGAGTCTTGATAACATGAATTTCACCAAGACCATCTACTTTATCAAGAAATTTAAAAATCTCATTTACTGTTGCCATTTTAACTCCTTATCTTAAATAAGCTGGGCCAGTCCATCTGACACCTGTAAAATTACCATCAAGAATATTTCCTCTTGGTGCGTTTCTAGCTGGTTTTGACCAACCTGCGGAAAATAGAATGTCACCTTTTTTGAATAGTTTATCACCATCTGTAGCAACAATAAAACCCCAGCAAGAATGGTCTGCAATAACTTTCCAATACTTCTTGCCTTTTGATACTGATAGTTTGCCTTTAAATTCACCTCTTTTAACTTCGACACTTTTATCTGCTTGAAAGTCAAGCGCATTTGTCCAACCAACATAATCATCAGCAATTACGTCTTTCAATACTTCTATTGCATTGTCTAGTTTATTTGTCATAATATCTCCGTTTTGTAGTCTATGATTATAAGCTAACACTTGGTTGCCCAAATGTCAACAGCTTATTTCCATTCAGAACCACAACCACCATTTTGTTGTATAGGTGATACATACCTTCTTTTTTTCATTGTGATATGTCGCCAAGCTGAATACATCCATGCACCTACAGCCGCAACACCAACAATTGAAAATCCAACAAAAAGTCCTAAAAGGCCACTTATTACTATATCGTACATAGTTTCTCCTTAGTTCTATCAAATTTATTATCTTTATGTTTCACACCTATGCCACCAAATTCTTCCCACTTTTCAATATTTTTTCCGAAATCGTCAATGAGAATGTTTGGCGTACCATTTGCATTTTTAGCGTACTTGTATTTGTCAACGGTAATAATGACATTCTTTGGTAAAAATTCTTTGAGATGTTTTTCGACCCATTTACGTTTACTAGGTTCAACCGTAGGGTCGTCAGCAAGAGGTGCTGATAGTATATTGTATTCACCCTTAATACTCTTAATTAGATTTAACAACCTTTTCCCGTTTTGTGTAGGTTTTAAATTTAGCCAGAAATTTTTTGTACTGCGTATCTTATCAAGTGCTTCTGGTATGTTCTTAATATCTTTCCAATTTTTGACCCCAACTAACTTGGTCCACTCTGTGAAGAAATCAACTAAGACCCCATCCATATCAACGTATATTTTTGTTGTTTTATTATTTACCATACTTATAGTATACAGCATGGTTGCCCAAATGTCAAATGTTTTTTTGTTGTATTTTTACAACTAGCCACCGACTCTTTCCAGACCACCGTTTTTAAATACATATCTTTCTGTATAGGCGTCCTCTGGAATCGTCTCCTCCTCGCTCTCCTGTAGTCTTTCCATGACTGATTCTTCTAATTGTTGTAGGTATTCTTGATTGCCATTTACCATTTCTCTGCCTTTTCATAGTTATCGAACATATCATAATCTTCAATATCACCTCTAATCTCCGGTACTTCTACTGCATAATCTTCCTGCGGAATCGCATTGTATTCTAAACCTTTGTTATATGCTGTCCTACTGCGTGATGCTTTTTCCCTTGTGGCGGCTGATTCAGGTGTTTCGTGATACTTTAATAATTTTTCTCTTCGTATATCTTTGTCTTTCTGCGAATGGACTCTGACATTGGCACAAGACCGTGAACAAAAAGTGCCCTTTTTCTTGTGGTCTTTACCACATCTAGGGCACTTTTTAATCATTGTAAGGTTTTCTTTTTCTCAAACTCACCATTTGCTACATCTTCAATCATGTTTTTAAATTCTGTTTCAAAACCATTAGCTTTGCTGTGCATCATCAATCTCGCCATTATAACACCTAATATAACCGTGATAGGCGCTCGAATAGACATAGATTGGAGTAAATCATCAACTTCATTCACTAGGGTTTCTACTGTTGGGGTTTTGTTTTGTTCTTTCATTTTTTTCATTCTCATTTTTTGGTAAAAATTTTTCTTCACTTCTCAATAAATTGGAATAACTATCATTAAAATCTGGCTCTATTGGTGGCCAACTGCCTCGGTCCCACTCACTTTCCATATTTTTCTCCTAAAGTTTTTTTGTAATTTGTATCGCAAAATCTTCTGCCTCAATTTCCCATGGTTCACCTTTTACAGGTATGCCACGCCAAGTATTTAGACTAGCTGTTATTTCGTGATTTACATATTGTTTTACATGACACATTTCATGTGCAATAGTTTCTAGGAGTTCTTTCTTGTTTTGTTTTGTTCTTAATTGTATGCAATAAATTGGCACTCTTGAGAATATACTATCATCACTTTCCCAACAATGACCAAGAACATTCTCACCCAAATCATTTGAATAAGAAAATTCAAGTATCACATCATTCGGTAAGTTTAATTCCTCACCGAATAATGAGATTGCCTTAAAATATTGTTTGCCTATACCATGTATTACCATGGCACCAGCTTACTTCATATTACTCAAAAAGTCAAGCGCTGATGCCTCCCACGTCCATTTCTTTGCCGAAAATTCGGTAGAATCTCTTTTCACGGAGACTATTTGTTCAATCTTAGAATTTAGATTATAACCATATTCACTCTCAACAATACATCCATTTATATTCTCTTCTATAATTTCTTTTGGCCCATCTATATCATATGCTAATACTGGTGTACCACACGCCATGCTTTCTAACATGACTAATCCAAATGAATCCGTTTTAGATGGATATACTAGAGCATCAGCACTTGCATAATATCTGGCTAAATCAACACCATCAAGTTGACCAAGAAAATTTACAAAAGGATATTTTTGTTTTAATTCTTCAAGATATGGCCCATCACCAATGAAAACTTTATTGGGGTGTTGTAGTTGGCAAAATTCATCTATATTTTTTTCTTTTGATGCTCTTGCTACACATAACACATAACCATGACCCCATGGTTTTCTGTATTTTGGATTAAATAGTTTATGATTTACACCTCTCGACCAAACTTTTACATTCTTAAAACCTTTGTTCAATAAAAGTTCTTGTGTATATTCTGTTGGCACCATTACACATTTGGATTTACTATGAAACCATTTGTAATATTTGTATAATAGTTTTGATGAAAATCCAGTATATGATTCAAAAAATTCTGGAAACTTAGTGTGGTATGCTGTCGTGTATGGATGTTTAGCTTTATCTAAAAGATATTTTGCATATAGACCAAGAGGTCCTTCTGTTGCAATATGTATTTTATATCCAAGAAAAGCATATGAGTTAATTAGTTTTTTATAAATCCATGGATTTACTATAAACTCAACTTCCCGATAAAATGGTAATTTAACCATAACCCACTCTGGTAATGGTTCACCCCCATTGTAACACATTGACTTAGGGTGTAATACTTCAATTGTTTCTTCTTTTTTTTCTAACTCTTTAATTAAATTTTGATATGTTCTGACTATGCCGTTGACTTGTGGCTCCCAAGCATCTGTGATGATTGCTGTTCTTTGCATTTGTCCTTTTCATGGAGCACACTCACAATCTCTTTCTTTATTGTAGAGTTCTTTTCCCCAAAGTTGATCGGTATATTCACGATATTTTTTATCTTTGGTTACTTTGTGTAAATGTCCGCCCCATATCTCCGTATGATAGATTGTTCTATTAAATTGGCAACCTTTGACATCTTCTAGCTCTGCTATATACTCTATTTTATTTTCACATTTGTATACGCAATAATGCTTAATCGGTTTTTCACCGTTAGAAAGCATTTGGTCGAGCCAGTTCTCTTGTATGCCCAATAAATAGCACTCAAGGGTGTCTTTGCCAAATACTGATGTATTGTGGTTTGCGTGTAAGGGTGACCACCATAGTAGTCCTGCAATTAGGACTACTAAAGTGATACAAGTTGATATAATAATTTTTTCAAATAAATTCATTGTATTTTATTTTATTAATTTTGACCCAACGTAAAAACCTGTTAATGGTGTAATAGTTAAAAGTAAAAATAATACTAGACCCATTTTTTTCTCCTTATAATCTTTATGACTATTTAGGTTTTGACACTTTTTATAACTGATGTTTTAAAGTTGGGTCTAATTCAAAAACGTAATTCAAAAAGATACAGGCCAAATCCTCGTCATTGTAATGACGAACTATAGTTTGGCCTGTAATTGAAGATGTTATAATCAATAATACATTTGTTTCATCAAATATCGAAAAGTTGATAATCCAGTTATCTCTTTTAACTGAATCCCAGAATTTAGTTTTACTTGCTGTGAGTAAATACTTTTTCGATAGACGTTGTGGTAATAAGTTCTTTGACATTTTCTGTTAATAGATTTACAATTTCTACACTCTTATCTTGGTATGTATGTAATTCTTTAACTGAATTTTGCTTTACAATATTAGCCGCATTGTTAAACATATTCAAATTGTGGTCAATTGCCTTAACTGTTAAATCTGTAAACATTAACTTCTCCTTTAAAATGGTTATTTATAAAAAATGTTGCACTACACAATAAAACCAAAAACACTTGCTAGACTTGCCCACCACATTGTCCAATAAAATGCAATGTATTTAAAGAATGTCTTAGGCCCTCTATTACCACGCCTCGTACCTAACTTCCAAGGGTGTATTATCATTCTACCAAAGTTATTAGCATATAGTTCAATTTTATTCAAAACTCTCTCCTTTATAGTTCATATTTACCCAGAATTTTTGTTTTTCTGAGATATATAGCTTTGTTGCCGTTCAGATAAAAACCTTAGATTCTTTCCAGACACCTTCACCATAATCCAATCATTATAGTAATCATCTCTTTCTAATGCTTTAGCTATCATCTGTTCCTTTAATTCAAGATAGGCACAATCACTACGGTTTGTACAGAGGTGCAAAATTTCCCGTATAAAGTTTTCTTCACCGAGTCTTTTAACATCTGCAATCAGTTTATCGTTTGAACCCCAATACGTTGGCCAATCAGATGGTTTTCTTATCTTCTTTCTTTTGCCTTTTACTTGGCGATACCCTGCCTTAGTAAAAAACTTTTTACCAATGTATCGTTTGTTCTCTTTTAAATTATGAATACAGTAAACAAACCCATAATATTTTTCGGCGACTTCTTCTAAAAGAGGCCCACCGTTCCACGTCCAACTCATTCTTCTTCTATGTCATCCTTTTCATATTGTAAATAAGAGGAACAAAATGGACAATATGTCGGTTCTGTTTCTGTTCCTCTTATACCAAACTCTATCGTAAATTTTGAATCACATTCATCACACTCATACTCAAGTAACTTCATTTAGGCTGCCTTACCCCAAACATCATCCCACTTACCTTTGAGAGCACCTTTGGCATAGTCTGTCGCACGATTCTCAAAAAAGTTTGTGTGTGTTGGTGCGTTAATCATTTCTTCAACCCATAATAATGGATTTCTTTTTACTTTATAATGACCCTTTAAACCTAAACTAATTAACCTACGATCACAAATGTAACGAATATATTTTTTTACATCATCAGCTGTAAGGTCGTCCATTGGCCCCATTTTAAATGCAAGGTCAATAAACTTATCCTCTAATTCAACCATCTTTCTCGCAATATTATATATCTTAGATTTTAAATCATCATTCCAAATTTCACGATTTTCTTGTATGTAAGTTTTAAACAACTTAATCATAGACTCTGCGTGTTGTGTTTCATCTACAATTGACCATGTAATAATTTGACCCATGCCGGCCATTTTACCATGTCGTGGAAAATTCAGTAACATTATGAATGATGAGAACAACTGCATACCTTCTGTAAAGGCAGAAAACACGGCGATATGAGTCGCCGTGGATTCTTTTGTGCCATTCTTTGAGGATATGTCCATAATATAATCGTGTTTATTCTGCATCTCTTCGTACTCTGCAAACTCTGAATATGTTGATTCAGGCATACCAAGTGTTTCTATAAGATGAGAATAGGCGGCGATATGTAATGCTTCACGAGCTGTAAAACCAGCCAACATCATTCTTATTTCTGGTTGTGGAAAATATGGTAAATAATTCTTAACATATCCACCTGCAACGTCTATATCACCTTGTGTAAAGAATCTAAAAATGTGAGTGAGAAATTGTTTCTCTTCATTTGTCAACTTATGTTTCCAATCTTTAACATCTTCTGCCATAGGTACTTCGGTGTGTAACCAATGCGATTGTTCGTGTTTCAACCAAGCATCATAGGCCCATGGATAGTTGAACGGTTTGAAGTAGTTTCTTTCCTCTCTTAACATTTATTTTCCTTTGCTATGTTTTATATTCTGCGGCTTCTTCTGACCCATCGGTAGCACTACCCTCTGTGTAAGAATGTTTACCAGTTCCTGCCAATGCACCAGCTTTTACGATAGTGTATTCGCTTCTCTGTTCTTCACCATCAAATAATTTTTCAAGTATCTCTCTGACACCGGCGGCATAACGTGCCTGTGCTGTGAGTGATGTTCCTGATGTGTGTGGTGTCATGCCATGATTTGGCATACTTCTCCAAATGTGGTCGTTTGGTGCAGGTTGTGGAAACCATACATCGCCTGCATAACCACTTAACTGGCCCGATTCAAGTGCATCAACAATTGCTTGTCTATCGCATATCTTACCACGAGCCGTGTTTACTATATATGCTCCCTTTTTCATCTTAGAGATAAGTTCTGCATCAAAAAGATTTTCTGTTTCTGGGTGTAAAGGGCAATTGATTGTAACAACATCACAAACTGCGACCAATGATTCAACTGAATCGTGATAAACTAAATTAAGCTCTGACTCTACATCATCAGATAATTTATGCTTATCAAAATAATGTAACTCTACATCAAATGGTTTTAGTTTTCTGAGTGCATCTAAACCAATACGACCAGCAGCAACTGTACCAACTTTCATACCTTCTAAATCATAGGACTTTGAAACTGCATCAGCAATATTCCAACCACCTTCATTTACAATCTGGTGCTGTGTATGATAATCTCTAACTAATGCAAGAATCATCATTACAATATGTTCTGCAACTGACCTTGAGTTACAGTATGTCACCTCCATCACGTCCACACCATTGTCCATGGCGGCCTGCAAGTCAACGTGGTCTGAACCTATACCTGCTGTAATCGCCATTTTTAAGTTTGGTGCTGATTCCATTTTTTCTCTTGTGAGATAATATGGCCAGAATGGTTGAGATATAACAACGTCTGCATCAACTAATTCTTTATCTGCCGTACAACCATCTCCATCTTTGTCCGATGTTACAACTAATTCGTGCCCATTCTCTTCTAAAAACTTTCTAAGACCCAACTCGCCAGATACACAACCAAGTAATTCACCAGGATTAAAGTCAATAGATTTTGGTGATGGTAATGTTTGACCATCAGGATATTTTTCTATTACTGGTAAATTTTCTAGTGCATAATCTTTAGGCATTCCATTTTGTGGGTCATCATATAATACACATAAAACTTTCATGTTTTTCCTTTCTTCAAAGTGTTTCAGTTTTTACCTCGATTTTACTACCTTTCTTCTTATAGTCAGCAACAGCAGCTTTGATTGCATCTTCAGCTAAGATTGAACAATGAATCTTTACTGGTGGTAATGCCAGTTCAGAAGCTATTTCAGTATTCTTAATTGTTTCTGCATCATCAATACTTCTACCTTTTACCCATTCTGTTACTAAACTACTACTTGCGATTGCACTTCCACAACCATATGTTTTAAATTTCGCATCTTCAATAATACCATCATCATTTACTTTTATCTGTAGTTTCATTACATCACCGCAGGCCGGTGCACCGACCATACCTGTGCCTACATCTTTATCATTTTTATTCATAGACCCTACGTTTCTTGGATTTTCATAATGGTCTATTACTTTGTCTGAATATGCCATGTATTATCCTTCGCAAGCTAAACATTCGTTATCATCAGAATTTGACTCATTATTTAGAACATTCATCATCTCGTTATAACCACCAATATACTCTCCTTTTAGATAAATTTGGGGCACGGTCTTAACTGTTCTACCCGTTACTTCAGCAGCGGTCTTGCCAATCTCATTTAAATCAATCCAATCGAATTGAATATTCCGGTCGGTCAATTCCTTTTTCGCCATCTTACAAAAATTGCAGGTAGGTGTTCCATATATAATGTTCCTAAACCCTGCCTTACCCTCAACAACTGCCTTCATATCGAGTTCTTTGATCACCTCTCTTTCTATTTTTTTGGCTACTTTATCTGCTTTACCAATTTTTTCAGAACGGCAATAGTACAGCGTTTTAAGACCGTGCTTCCATGCCATGAAGTGTACTGCGTGTAAGTATTTAATGTTTACATCCGGCCGAAAGAACAAGTTAAGGGATTGCGCTTGGTCAATGTAATTCTGTCGGTCAGCTGCGTGCTCCACGATCCATCTTTGGTCAATCTCCATACTCGTTTTGAACGTGGCCATTTCTCGGTCATTAAGTAAACCCAGGTGCTGAACAGATCCGTCGTTTGCGATAATACTGCTCCATGCTTCGTTATAGTCATCTTCATCTGGGCACCTTTCTTTTATTATTTTGTCTAAGAATTTATTTTTGTTTAAGTATGCACCAGATAAAGTATCTTGTCTGTAGGCATTTGCTCTATACGGTTCTACAGAAGGAGATGTATTGCCCATAATAATACTACTGCTAGCATTGGGAGCAATAGCCATAAGGTGAGAAAACCTACGGCCAGTACCAATAGCATCAGGAGCTTCTCCTCGTAATCTTCCAAGTTCCAAGTTGGCTTCATCTAAACTTCTCCTTATATGTCTAAACATTTCAACATTAGCTGAACGTGCCTCTGCTGACTCCCATGGTAACATATTTTTTTGTAAGTATGCGTGTAAACCTAATGCACCAATACCAATGGACCTTTCTTGCGTGGCACTAAACTTTGCTCTTGATACTGCTTCGGGAGCATTGTCAATAAAGTATTGTAAAACATTATCTAACATCTCTGCAACATCTCTCAAGAAGAGAGGGTTGTCTTTCCACTCATCATAGTACTCTAAGTTGAGAGATGATAAACAGCATACAGCTGTTCTATCTTTATTTGTTGGTAATATAATCTCTGAACAGAGATTTGATTGTTTGATACTCAAACCTTTTTTCTTTTGAAACTCTGGCATCAAACGATTACTTGTGTCTATGAAATGTATGTAAGGTTCACCGGTCATCATTCGTGTTTCTAATATTTTTTGCCATAGTTCTTTAGCTGATATGGTTTCTTTTACCTCACCTGAGTGTGGGTCTTTAAGTTCCCATGTATCATCAAAATCTTTATCAACCATAGCTTTTTCTATAAGTTGCATAAAGTTATCTGTGATGTTTATACCATGATGTAAATTCATTGTTCTTACATTTGGGTCGCCCGTTGGTTTTCTCATCTCTAAAAACTGTATTACATCTGGGTGTGATATATCAAGATAGGCTGCATAAGAACCTCTACGAGTTCTACCCTGACGATATGCTAAACTAGAGGCATCATATGTTTTGAGGTGTGGCATAATACCAGTTGACTTGTCATCACTTGAACGAATACCAAGACCAATACCAACACCGCCACCTAACATTGATAACCAATTTACTTCTGATAATGTTTGAATGAGGCCTTCTCTACTATCATGAAGATAAGGGAGAAAACAAGAAATAGGGAGGCCACGCTTACTACGCCCAAAAGATAAAACGGGAGTAGAATAACTAAGCCAATGATTACTACTGTATTCATATAAACGGTGACTATGTTCTTTGTTAGACCCGAAAGCATTTGATACATAAGCAAATCTCTCCTGTGGTGATGTTTCGTGTTCCATCATATAAGATTCTCTAAGTCTTTTGAGGCCTAGTGGGTCAAACAATTCATCTTTTTGTAAGTTAATATTCATTATTATTTTCTTTCTTTTCACATAGTCCCCTAGTAACATTTGGGAACTCTTCTTCTAAATTTGACCAACATTGTTTTGCAACCTCCATATGTTCTTTTTGTGTACCGTTTGACATTCTTAATTCACAATAATGAATCCAAGACCTTAAACTACCTGCCATATATAATCTACTTTCCATCATACCTTCTGGTAAAACTGCACGAGCCTGCTCTTTAGCGATACCTTCTTCAATTGCCCACTTGTATGCCTCTTCAGCATTTTTCATTACAGATGTTTGTTTCATTTCCCATTCACTTTGTAATTCTTCATTATTTGATTCTATACTGTTCTGTCTATTCTTCACATCTTGTAAGCGAGCCTCTCTATATTGATGTGATAAACTTTCTACTGGATTTGCATAACGCTGACTAAACTCCTGAAAAGAAAACGACCTGTGTCTTAATATTTGTCTAGCTATATCTCTTGTTGTTTGTATTTCCATGACAATATGTACCATCTCAAATGGTGACCAATGTTTGTTCTTGATTAAATATTTTATAAGTTTTTCAGAATCCTCAAAATTGTTTTGATTACTAGGATTTGACACTCTGGCCATATATACTATCGCTTCCTCTGGTGTTCTACTCTTCAAATCACCGCAAAACGAGGAAACGCCAACTAAATTGACATTACTCATATTTTCTTCCAAAAAACTAATTGATTGAATGCTCTTATGCAACAGAATGTATTTTTACTTATAATACTTTTTATCTCTCTTTGACTATATCCTGCTAATATCATCTCATTTATATCTTTTTCTTTTATAGATTTCGGCCAAATGACTAAATGGTGACCACCTCTAATTGCATTGTGCATCAGCTTACACACCTCTGCATTTCGTGGTTCATTATCAAAAATCAACACCTTATCTTCTTTATCAACATTGGTCAAGTCTTTTGCAATCATTGATAAATTTGCATCACCTGAGGCAATACAGTTATCTAAAAAGAGAGAATCTAGTGGACCTTCTACAATATAAACTACATCATCAAAGTCCACTCTATCAAGACCATATACTAACTTATTTTCAATGTCATTTACTTTTATTGTTACATATCTAAGTACCTTATCATTTGTTTCTAAAGAACGGCCTGATACTGCAAACAATTCTTCATTTTGATTATAGAATGGTATCACAAGTCTTGCATCTGGTATTAACTTCATGTCGTTACTTGGCACCAGCGTTTGTATGAATGATTTATAGTCTGGTGTAAACAGTAACTTGCTAAAGTATTTGTTTGGTATGTTTCTTTTTGTTGCGTATACTTTACAGAAATGATTATCTGGTAAATCAGACAACCATTCAGCGTGCTCAAAGTTTTGTCTTTTTACTTTCCCGAACTTTGGTGCCTTGATATTTTCAAACTTTGGTTTTTTGAAGTTTGAGAATCCTGATTCACCTGACTTATATCGTTCAAGTAAAAAAGCTTTGTATATTTCAGAGTCAAACTGCTTAATGAAATTGCCAAGACTAAGGCTAGAGCCACAGTTATGACAACGATAGAATAAATTATTTCCTTTAGAATAAACATAACCCCTTGCTTTTAGTAAATTTTTCTTACTATCACCACAAATTGGACAAGAAAAGTTCCAAACATAATCCTTCTTCTGTTTGAAGTTCCTTAATCTATGGGAAAGTAAACGTATATATTTTGATTCAACTGATAATGACATATATGTAATATAACACGAATATGGTTATATTACAAGCGTTAGTAAGGTAGACATATCTAACTTACCTAAAAAGAATGCTGCTGTTACTGCTATACCCAAAATGAGCCACTTGTATTTTTCTACTTCTGATAAATTGATTCTTAGTTTACCTCTGTCATCTTGTTTATGACAAGCTAAGTCACTTCTCAATTTATCTATTCTTTGATTTATAGATGCTTCTATTTGATCTATTCTTTCATGCACATGAGTTAATTGTGTTGGCACTTGGTCTATACGTTCATGAACCTCCCGAGAAATTGTGGTGATTCGTGAATGTAATTCTTTTATATCTGATTCAAGTGTTAGTCTGTATCTTTTATTCTGTTCGTGCTTCTCTTCGTGTACTGTCAACATTTGAAGCACGTTAACATTCAACTCTTGTATTTTTTCAATTGATACAGAAATTTTTTCAGTAAGTTTATTTACCTGCTCGAACTCGCCTTTAAGTAGACCAACCTCTAGCTTCAGGTCTTGTATATCATCAGGCATTACACTACCGCTGAGATAGCTTTTAATGCCAAATTTATATTCGCCTGTAATTCGATTTTAGTTTTAAGTTCTTCTTCGGTATCTGCAATAATTTTTTCAGCTTCTAAACCTTCTAACAGATTTTTATATTCATCTTTTGATAAGTCACCTGCTTCGTATAAACTTTTATATTCTTCAAGATCCCAACTTAGTTGAGTTACGTTCATCTGTTCTTACTCCCTATGACTTGTTGAATTTTCTCTGCTGATCTATGTATTTGTTCTAATTTTAATCTACAATAGTTCCTAGAAATTTGACCAGCATTTTCTTCATAATGTGATTTAAAACCTGAAACTATTTCGTGTAAACCTTTTAGTAATTTATGTGATGTTTCATTCTCTGGTATATATTGTGTATAATTAGTTGCTACTAGAGAACTGACATATATTCTTTCAACCCAACTATAATCCAAATATTGTTCATTACAATATGGCTTTGCCATTTGAGCCACAGTTCTTACTTGATTAACTGTAAAATACTCACCATCATCATATTTTGATGTTTTATAGGCGTTTAGTAAACTACAACCAGATAAAACGAATACTACACTAATTAACGCTATCGTCTTTTTCATAGTAATCCTTATACTTTAAAATAATCACTCTTTGAGTATTAATGAAATTTCTTATTTCAGCCATATTTATAGACAACTTTTCATATCCTTCATCTGTAAGGCCAAATAAAACTAAATCTTTTTTATTCTTTTTTAATTTTTCCCAAACTTTATCTACATTATCTGGTGTGATGAGAACCCATTTAAGACCTTGTGGTTTTAAAGGTTTTGGATTGTCTATGTCTAATTTTATTCTTTCAACTGCTACTTGCTTTACTTCTATTTGTTTGACATCTTTTTTCCAAAAACTTGGAAAAGCACAACCACTAGCGAATAACGGGAATAAAATTAGGATTGGCAAGTGTTGGACATTCACGATTTATTTCACTTTCTGTTTTTGCATTGATTTCTTTTTCTGTTCGTTTTGCTCCTGAGGCTATC
>Ga0181414_1000205_pt1 | contig 18211 bp, 29 predicted proteins | sample 37SPOviralmetaG_FD_130139 | JGI IMG/M metagenome (GOLD analysis project Ga0181414, IMG submission 130139) | Marine viral communities from the oligotrophic San Pedro Time Series (SPOT) site, San Pedro Channel, CA, USA - 37 SPOT_SRF_2012-11-28 | ecosystem: Environmental > Aquatic > Marine > Strait... | reverse complement strand
GTAGTATATCCTAACATTAAGTATGTAGATCTTAATCAAGTAAACTTAGAGTTTGCATCAAGTCAAAGTGCTACTGGATTTACAGTAATGTTTTCACCTGTAGTAGCTTAATTAACATAAGTGGCAACAATTAAATTTTTAGAAGGAGTAGAGGTTCCTGGCGTAAGTGAGTTTCAACAACCCACAGCCACGGACCCTACCCTTTATATAGATGCGGTTAATAACAAAGTAGGTTTTAGAACTGATACACCAGAGTCTGCATTCGACGTAAATGGTACAATGCGTTTACGTAATGAACTTAATGTAGGAGCTACAACAGAACAAAACTTATTTGTAGCCGGTGGAACAGGTGGACAGTATGTTAAAATGGGTAATTACGGTTCAGGTAATTACTTTGGTGTTAATACTAATACTAATCAACCTAAGTATACTGCTAGTTTTGGAAGTGCAGGAAAAGTTGTAGAAGACAGTAGAATAGTAACTATTAAAATAACTGGTAATGGCTGGAGTAATTTAAATACAACACCAGCTACTTTAGTTGCAGCACCAGGTGAAAATAAAATTATAATACCAAGAGAAGTTTTAATATACCGAGACACCGCATCATCTCCAGGAACTGGATGGCCTACTACAGGGAATATAGGTGCTTGGATAGGTAATTCAAATGGTGGAGTAATAGCAGAATTTTTTCAAATACCTAGAACAGTATGTTCTCAATCAGGAACTTGGTTTTGGGCAGCACCAGGACCTTTACCACAAGAAGGTAGTTTTGCTACTAATTGGGGAACTTCATATGATAAAAACAAAGCAATACTATTCGGTACACTTACAAAAGTAAGTTCTGCACCTGACTGGTATATACAAATAAGATACAGTACAATAAACCTTTCAGCCGGTATAACAGCAAACGTAGATACAACCATAAGTTAGTAAAAAGAAACTACTATCAAGTGATAGTATAAATAACAACCAATAAATAAATAAACATAAAACCATGACGTTTTTATACACCCGCACTAATACGTGGACTAGTGCACCACAACCAAATGAAGATACCATTAAGTTATGGAAACATATAACTCAAAAGAAAAACTGGAGAGTTGTACAACTACCTAATGGATTTTTACAAACCGAATACTGTGATATTGAAGATCCAGAAACTTGGATTGATGTAACCAGAAGAGAAACTCTACAAGGAGCTGAACAAGCTATAGATAGTTCAATAGAACATTATAGTAAGAAGCTTGAGTTTCTTCAAGGACCTAAAGTAGTTAAAACCTTTAAGTAAAGTATTCAAACAAATATAATTTAATTAAATAAAATGCAAGAATTAAAACTAGTAAAAGAGTTGGCTTTTGGTGACACTGCTAAAAGCCAGCTTTTAACTGGGGTTGAAAAATTAACCAACGCGGTAGGTTCAACCTTAGGAGCAGGAGGTAAATGTGTTATATTAGAAGATGGCAATGGCAAACCTATAGTAACAAAAGATGGTGTCACGGTAGCTAACTCTATAACATTAAGAAATCCTATAGAAAATATTGGTGCTACTTTGCTAAAGCAAGCTGCACAACAAACCGTAAAAGAAGCAGGCGATGGAACTACGACTGCTACTATATTAGCTAAAGCTATATTAGAAGAAGCAGACAAGCACTCTTTATTAGACGATACAAGACTAATGAAAGAAGGTATAAGTAAAGGTGTTAAAAATGTTTTAAAATATTTAGAAGACACAGCTACTAAAGTTACAAAAAACAAAATAGAACAAGTAGCTACTATCTCTGCAAATAATGATAATGAATTAGGTAAATTAATAAGTAAAGCCTTTAACTCTATTGACAAGTTTGGATCTGTAATGTTAGAAACAAATAGTGAAAATAATTGTGTAGTAAATATTGTAGATGGTTTAGAATATAATCAAGGATTAAAAACAAATCATTTTGCAAACAATAAAGAAAATGATGCTTGTATATTAGAAAATCCTTTAATACTTATTTCAGAGTCTAAAATAGATAACATAAGACAAATACAAAAAGTATTAGAACATGCTATACAAACTAAAAGAAGTTTACTTATAATAGCAGATGTTGATTACCAGGTTTATAGTGCATTAGCCATGAATAAAATGAAAGGTAATATTAAAATAAATGTTATAGATGCACCTACATATGGTATAAACCAAAAAATAGTATTAGATAATTTAAGTTTAATAACTCAAGCTAAAATATTTAATCAAGATTTAGGTGACGATTTAGATTTAATTACAGAAGAAGATTTAGGTAAGTGTTCAAAAGTTTCTACTTTTAAAAATAATACTATATTTAAAATAAATATTGAAGAAAACGAGAAACTAAAAAAGAGTATCAAAACTTTAAAAAATAAAAAAAATAAAACTGAAGCAATAAGAAAAAAAATATCTCAACTAACAGGTAAACTTGCTATTGTTAAAATTGGTGCTGATTCAGAAGTTGAACTCAAAGAAAAAAAAGATAGAGCGGAAGATGCTATTTGTGCTACAAGAGCCGCAATAAATGAAGGTATATTACCAGGTGGTGGTATAGCTTTACTCAATGCTTCACAGGAACTAGAACCTACGAGTATTGGAGAAGAAGTGTTATATTGTGCTATTAAAAAACCTTTTGAAATTATAATGCAAAATGCAGGAATATCTTACGATAATGTTCCAAATAAAAAAGGATTAGGATATAACGTGGTTACAGGAAAAACGGTGGATATGGTACAAGCCGGAATAATAGATCCTTTATTAGTAACTAAAAGCGCACTTAAAAATGCGGCCTCTGTAGCCACTACTATTTTATCTACTGATTGTATAATTAACAATATAAGAAATGAAAGCGGTAGGTAAGTATATAGTAATTAGTCCAGACAAAGAAAAGAAAGTAAAAACTACAGGTGGTTTAATATTAGGTGAAAATCATAGAGAAGATATTAGATATAAAACTGCAGAGGTTTTAGTCGCAGGAACCGAAGTTAACGCTGTTAAAAAAGGTGATAATATTTATTACGACAAAGCTGCTGGCTTTAATATTGAAATAAAAAACAATACATATAAGATAATAAAAGAGTTTGATGTAGTTATAGTATTATGAGAAAATTGACTTCTTCAGACTTAAAAGAATTAAAATTATTAAAACATTACAGAATAGTACGTAAATGGGCGTGCAAAACCTGTAATATTAAAGATGCAGATCTTGAGCTTTTAATATATTTAGATGCTATAGATTTCTTTACTAAAGATGATTTTAAAAAAGGTACGTACTCATATAGTTGGGACAATAGGCGCTGGAACAGATTATTGAAACAAGGGTGGATAGTTGTGTGGAGAGAGAGAAATCGCACTACCCAAAAATATCATATATATAAAGTTTCATATAAGTGCAAGCAACTAATAAGTCGTATGTACCGTATTATGTTAGGTGAAGAAGATATGCCTACAAAAGAGTTAGATAAAAATAATAAGTATAGCTATAAAGTAACAGCTCAAGCTATAAGATATGTAAATAAAGATAAACAAAGATGAAAACAATAAGTTATTTCTTAAATGAAGGTCAACGAAAATTAGCTGCAGATGGCCCTGGTGGTTTAGAAGCAGTTTCAAACATGACCGGTAAAAGCAAAGAACAAGTTACAGATGCTATAACTAATAGAGCAGGTACACCAGCTAGAAAAGCAGAGAACTTAACTATAGCTAAAATGGGCAATATGAATGCTGTGCCTTTCCAAAACAATGCACAAGTAAACGCAGCAGGCATGATGGGCATACAGCCTACAGCAGTTGATCCATTAGGTGGTATGAACCAAGTGGTTCAAGGCGGTATACCAGGTAGTGGCAACGTACCAGGTGCTCAAGTCCCACCAGCAGCATTAAGATTAGGAGATAAACCTAAAAGAAAAGAAACCAAAGACGGACCTAAATTAACCGGTTCATTTTAAAATAAATATTATGCCAAGTCAAGGAGAAACACAAAAATCAGCAGGAATAGATTTAACTAAACCAGCTAAAAAGAAAGGCACTAGATATATGGTGTCTAAAGATATGACAATAGTTAGCAATTTACAAATTGATAGCTGTGAATATAAAGGTAACGCAGTTTTAAACGCAAACAAATGATTGGCGTTGACGATCTTAAGCTTTACTGTTTAAATATAACATCTTTTACTATCGCGAGTATGGATTGGTTAGAACCAGCTTTAAAAATAATACTATTACTAGTTACTATAGGTTATACAGCACACAAGTGGTGGAAGTTAAAAAAAACAAAGTAATATGAATAAGTTTAATAAAAGAAGAGATATTAACTCTATGGTTTCTATGATGGGTAAAGTTAAAAACCCAGCAGCCGATACAGTTGCAAATCTAAAAAGTATAGAAGACGTTTTAGCAGCTGGAGAAAGCTCAGGTTCAGGTGGAATAACCGATGCTATAATTGGATCAACTAGCGTTACAGCACCAAGCTATGAAGGTAAAGGTAGTAAAGAAGGAGGTTCTACAGGCCCTTCTAATTTATCTGATGAGCAAGTTAACAATTTAAAAGAGAGAAAAAAAGCTAAAGATGCTTTAAAATCTGTTAATAACCCCGGTACAGTAGTTGCAAAAATGGGTATAAAAAGAAAAACAAAAAAAGCAGTTAAAGCTGGTAATTACTCTACTTCTAATGATGAAAATGCTAAAAACCTCCCTGACGATGGATATTCAAGTGAATTGAAAAGGCAAATGCTAATATACAACGACTCTCTTGATCCGGATGCTGATCGAAAAAAAGAAAAAGCGGAGGAACAAAAATATAAAGACCAAATGGGATATAACGAGCCATTAAAACCAACTTTATGAGACAAATTACAGAAATTATAATACACTGTTCAGCTACAAGAGAAGGTCAAGATATAAGTGTAGACACAATTAAAAAGTGGCACACTGAAGGACGAGGCTGGTCAGATATAGGCTATCATTTTTACATTGATATAAATGGTGAAATACAAAAAGGTAGAGATATAGCCAAAATCGGAGCTCATTGCAAAGGGCATAATCGTAATTCAATAGGTATTTGCTATTGTGGGGGCGTTGAGGCAGATGGTAAGACTCCGAAGGATACTAGAACACAAGAACAAAAAGAAGGTTTGTTACATGTGCTTAAAACATTAAAAGCAATGTATCCAAACACTATTATATATTCACACAACGAGTTTGCTAATAAAGCATGCCCGTCATTTGACGCAACTAATGAGTACAAAAATCTCTGAAAACACTAACATACAACTTGACTTAAAAACTGTAGTAGCAATAATAATGGTAACAGCCTCTTTTGTAGGTATGTATTATACTTTACAAGCGGATATTGAAGAAGCTAAAAAGCTACCACCTATAGAAGTAACTCGTTTAGAATATGAGTTAAAAGAAGAGTGGAACGAAAAAATGATTATACAACTAAAAGAGCGAGTTGAAATGCTCGAACAAGTAGACGATGTTATTTTTGAAGAAATACAGGTGATAGGTACACTAGTAAAAGACGGAACCGAAAATGATGGTAAGTTAGAGGAGTTAAATAGACAACTAGAAGAAATTAAAAACTCAAAACCAAAACAAACTATTATAGTTAAAGAGGTTCAAGTAGACAAAAAAGGTAGAAAATTATAAATTATGAGTTTAGAGAAAGTAGCTAAAGGTTTAGAAAAAGCTTCAAGAACGCACGCTGATCAAGCGGGTTTGGTAAGAGATCATATTGAAGAAATGAAAGGAAGTAGTCCTGCTCCAAAAATTAAAAGAACTAAAATATCTGGACCTTGTAAAGCAGCAGCTAAAAAGAAATTTAAAGTGTGGCCTTCAGCTTATGCTAGTGGTTGGGGTGTTAGATGCACTAGAGCTGGAGGGCCTAGCAAGATGGGAAGATCAAAGAAAAAATAACAATGGCAAAGAAAAAACCTGAATGGAAAGACAGCGAATATGCAGATGCTAAAGGTAAGTTTAAAGAACTGTCTTGTGGTGATTTAGCCAGTTGGTTAATTAAATCTAGAAAAGGTAATAAAAAAGCCATTGTTGGCAGCTTAAATCAACAAATAGTTTTTAATAGGAAAAAAAATCCTAGTTATGCTAAAAAAATGAAATGTGCTAGAAACGCAGCAATGAAAAAATTAGGCAATGACAAGAAAGATTAAAGGTGGTGGTACAAAGAAAGTTTGTCTACCTGCTAGTAAGGTAAGATCTATGAGCAAAGCTGAAAGAGATGCTGTAGTAAAAGCTAAGCAGTCTGCGGCATCTAAAGGTAAATATAAAAGATCAAGTAAAAGTAATGTTAAAGGGGCTCGTAAAAAAGGTGCTACACTTAGAGACTGGTTTCAAAAAGAAAACTGGATTAATGTTGCTACAGGAGAACCCTGCGGCGCTTCATCTAAAAAGAAAAAATAATGGCTGTAGATAAGAAAACATTAAAATGTAACAAACCTAAAAAAACGCCTAGTCATAAGACTAAGTCTCATATAGTAAAGGCTTGTGCTGGAGGTAAAGAAAAAATTATAAGATTTGGTCAACAAGGCAAAAAAGTTAATTCATTGTCTGGTACAGCTGGTAAACCTAAGGCTGGTGAGTCTGCAAAAATGAAAGCTAAAAGAAAAAGCTTTAAAGCAAGACATGCTAAAAATATAGCTAAAGGTAAAATGTCAGCAGCGTATTGGGCAGATAAAGTTAAATGGTAATGAAAGATAGAGGACTTGGAGATACGATAGAAAGATTTACAACCGCAACAGGTATAAAGCGTATTGCAGATATGATACCAGGTGGTTGTGGATGTGACGATAGAAAGGATTGGTTTAATAAAAACTTTCCTTATAATAGTAAAAACAATAGAGTTAAATACGATTAATATGGGTTTTAAAATGAGAGCACCTTATGTTGTAGACAATACAGCTATTTACCACAAAGACGAACCTGAAGGTATACTAGGTAGAGCTCATAAAAATGGAAATATAACTATTGATATAGATGTTGATCCAAATGATAAACAATATGGTATTGTTTTAACTCATGAAAAAACACATAAAGATCAATTTGAAGATTTTGAAAAAACTGGAGGTAAACAAGGTTTGAGTTATACTGCTGAAACTGTTACTTGGAATGGTGAAGTTTATCCTAGAAAAAATGGAAAAATAAAATACAACGGAAAATGGATGATCGAAGGACATCCAAATTTTCCTTGGGAAAAAGAAGCATATAATAACGAAAAATAAAAATCATGCCTAAAACAATGACATATAAAGACGCTACTATGGCTATGAAGACTATAGCAGCATATATGAAAGATAAAAGTAAAGGAGAAACTGTAGCTAAAAAAGGTACTTACAAAGATGCCAAAGCTAAAGATCCTAAACTAGATGAATATATAAAAGCTAGAAACAAAGCTGAAAAAGGTTCATCAGAGTACAATGCTGCTCAAAATAAAATTAATAAAGCTTACGAAAAAGGACCTACTGATAGACCTGTTACTCCTAAAAAAAATAGCGTAATGGCCAATCAAAAAGAAAGTGGAGATTCAGCTGGAGAAAAAGTAAAAAAGAAAGTAGATGCAGTAACAGACACTGGAATACCAGAAGGAGTTAAAGCTCCTAAAGAAAAATCAGCAATGGACAAGGCTAAAGATGCTATTAAAGCTGGTGATAAAAAAGCCGCTAAAGAATCTGGATTAAAAGGTCAATTAAAAAGAGTTGCTAAAAGAGAAGCTGGCAAAAAGAAAAGAGCTAATAAAAGACAAGAAAAAGCTGAAGCTAGAACTGCAAAAAGCGAGCAGGCGGATGAGCTTAAAAGCGTAGCAACTAGATCAGATGATACAATGGCAATGTATTTTAAGCAAAAAATTAAATACAATAACTCTGCAAAAGCTACAGCTATTAGAGTTGCTGCTGATGAAAAAGATAAAAAGAACGCTAGTCCTAAAGGTAAAAAAGCTTTAGATCATGACATTAGTTCTATGATTAGCCATGCTACTTATGGTAAGCCTATGGCTAACATGAATCATAGTATGACTAACAAAATGCATATGAAGAGCGCTACTATGGATGGTGGGCAAGTATCTGCTAAAGATCCTGCGGCTCCAGCTAAACAACTTAAAAAATTAGGTGGAAGTATCTTATCAAAACACTTCAAAAGAAATAGATAATCGTTATGGCTTTTAAATTAAAATTTCAAGGAAAAGGCAAGAACCCTTACAACAGCATAGTTAGTAAGGGTCTTGTTACTCCAGTGCACTTAATTGAAGGGCCAGGAGACGAAAAGAAAGAAGAAACACTTCAAAGTAAAGCTGATGCCAACGCTGCAAACGCTGAAAAAGTTTTATTAAAACCGGGAGATAAAGGCTATGATCCAAATAAAAAAGCTTCTTATGTTCAAAAAGGTACAGCTACACAAGAAACTCCTTTTACTGATGAAGGTAATTTAGCTTATAAAAACATGTCTCAAGCAGAGAGAGATGCGCAGGATAAAAAGTGGAAAGAAATGCAGTCTAAAAATGCTGAAATATTTTCTTACGAAGATAAAGACAAAGTACCACCGCCAGATCCAGAGCCAGATTATAGCTATTTAGATGGCGCTACTTTTGGAAGTGGTTATCAATCAGGAGATTTTACAACTTATGGCTTACAATTAATGTCTAAGGTTGGTGATGATGATCCACGTGCTAAATCACAACAAAGAGAAGGACCAGATCCAATGTCTAGATATTTAACCCAAAAAGAACTTGACTATTTAAAAGGCAAAGGCACATTAAAAGGAAATTACAAATCAGGTTATGATGACTATTATTCTGGAATGAATCCTGAAAGTAAAGGATTTATGAATGCTGTAAAAAGAGGATTAATAGACGAATCTGGTAAAACTATTCCACTGCGTAGTCCAGAGTTAGAAAAAGAACTTGGCGGCAAAGATAATTTACTTTCAGAATCTGGATTAGATAATTAATATAATGAGCAAAAAAAAATTTACAGAAACTAAGGTTGGAGCATTCTTAACACAAAAAGCTCCACAGCTTGTTTCGCAATTAGGAGAGTTTTTACCAGATCAAGGTGGATTAGGTATAGTAAAAAATCTTATAACAAGTGATACTAGTATTGAACCACAAGATAAAGAGATGGCTATGAAGCTATTAGAGCAAGATATTGTTGAAATGAAAGAGGTTTCTAGCAGGTGGAGAAGTGATATGAAGTCTGACTCATGGCTTAGTAAAAACACAAGGCCATTAGCTCTTGTATTTTTAACTGCATCGTCAGTATTAATGATGGCTGTAGATTCTTTTCATTTACAGTTTGATGTAGACGAAGCTTGGATAAATTTACTTAAAACATTACTTGTAACAGTATATGTAGCGTACTTTGGTTCTAGAGGCGCAGAAAAAATAACAAAAATAAATAAATAAAATGAGAGGATTAGAAGGAAATTTTCAAGCTCAACCTAGGCTTTTTGCGCATGATGCTGTTGCTTTAAGTCCAGCAACTACTGCTATAGCTAATACTGAAGAAAGAGGATGTTGTCTATATGTAGGCGTTGCTCAGACTAGTATTGAAGTTACTATGGAAAGTGGTAATTCAGTAATACTTAAAGGTATTGCTGCAGGATCATTTTTACCTATATTAGTTACACATCTTACAGCGGCTACACCCGCTAGCGGAAGCTATGCAGCAGGAGATATAGTAGCATTATTTTAAAATGTTTTTAGGTAATATAAACACAATACCTAGTATTGTAAATCTACCAGGCCAAAGTGGAGCAGGCCCAGCGCCACCAGCACCTTCTACTTTTGATTTTGAGTTTGCACATGCAAGTAACAATAGTTTTCAGGTTGACAGTACGGAATATCCTAACCCTCAACAATATAATGTTATTACAGGAAATTACAGTATTTCTTGTTTAATAAAAATTGATGCTGACTTTTTTGTTAATCCAGGAGATGGTGTAACTAAAAACTATAGAATAGTAGATAAAGAAAATATTCAAGCTGGAACTCCTAGAGGTTATGGTATTAATTTAGTTAACACTACTTCAGCAACTAGTGTAAACACTAGAGCTTTTAGAATATCAGCTTATAGATCAGGTTCTAATGTAGGAAATGGTAGAGCTAATATTACGTTTGGTAGTAACTTAAGTGCCGGTACAATATATTTTATAGTTGCAACTGTTGATGTCGGAAGTGGAGAAGTTAAACTTTATGTAAAAACCTCGTCTGGTCAACCTTTTAATACTCAAACTAAAACTCTTGGTGGGGGAAGTGGATTCATATTAAATTCAACAGGTGCTTTTAGTATAGGAAACACTAGTCCTAGTTCTGCCACGCAAGGTTTTGGAGGTGAAATAGATGAAATTGCTACGTGGACTTCAGTTTTAACTTCTACTCAAGTTGATACTTTAACTACTCTGTATAGGAACAACGATTCAGTAAATTTATCTACGGCTCTTGGAGGATCACCTCAACCAGCTGGTTGGTATAAAATGGGTGAAGGAGCTAGCTTTAATGCAGGAACTACTGTGTGGAATATGCCTAATGATGGTAATAATAGTAATTTTAAAAATTTAAAGTCTGACGCTGTTTTAGAGTCAGCAAGAAAATCACCGGGATTAGTCCCACAATTTTAAACAAATATAAATTAAATTTAATCAAATGACAACAAAGAAAAAAGTAACTAAAAAAGAGTTGCAACAAATACAAGATCAACAAACTCAATTAAATGGTTTACAAAATAACGTAGCTGTATTAGAACTAAGAAAATTAGAATATGTTGATGAAGTAAGAAAAACCGCTAAAGAAATTAGTGAGTTAAAAAAGAAACTTGAAAAAAAATACGGAAGCGTTAATATAAGTTTAGAAACAGGAGAAATAACACCTATTGAAAATGAGCAAGATAATACGGAAAATTAGTATTGGCTCAGATTACAAAAATGATGCTATGCATTATTCAGTAAGTCAAGAGGTTTATGGAGGACATATTATTAGTGATATACTTTATGAAGAGCAAGACGAGTCTTATAATATATTTATAGCTAAAGACAATGAAGTTTTACCTTGGAAAAAGTTTAATAAAAATATGTCTATTGCAGTTGAGTACGATTTAAAATATTAATGAAAAGTCTGTATAGCTTTATTGTTAAGCCATTACACAGTAGGTATAACAATGAAAAAAAAGTAGGTGATAAAACACTTATTATTAATACCACGATAGAAAACCACCGATTTGTGAGCAAGGAGGCAGTTGTTGTTTCGGTGCCAGCTGCTTATAGCTCACCAATAAAAGTAGGTGATAAACTACACGTTCATCATAATTTATTTAGAACGTGGTATGATCAAAAAGGTAATATAAGAAATAGCTCTACATATTTTAAAGATGATTTATATTTTTGCTCGCCTGATCAAATATATATGTATAATAATAAATGCCATTTAAATTATTGTTTTATAAAACCTATTTTAAATAAAGATATTTTAAGCACTGAAAAAGAACAACCTAATATTGGTATAGTAAAATATTCTAATAGCTTCTTAGAAGCCATTAAAATAATACCTGGAACGCTTGTCACGTTTACACCAAACTCAGAGTTTGAGTTTATTATAAACAATGAGCGTTTGTATTGTATGAAATCAAATGATATAGCCCTTACCCATGAGTACGAAGGAAACGAGAAAGAATATAATCCAAGCTGGGCGTAAAGCTGTAGATGAGTTAATTAAAGTAGCTGAAGAGGAAATTATTACAGAAACAGGTGATGATGATCTTGCCGCTGATAGGTTAAAAAATGCAGCAGCAACTAAAAAGCTTTGTATTATGGATGCTTTTGAAATACTACAACGTATTGAAGAAGAAGAAGATATTATTAAAGGTCAAGAAAATATTAAAGAAACTAAAAAATTTAAAGGTTTTGCAGAAGGGAGAAGTAAATGATTCACGAGCAAACTCTTTGGAAAGAAGTAAAAGATGTTGTAAATCCTAAAATATTATCTAAAAATAATAGATATAAAAAATGGGAGTACGGTTATAATAAAGATTATGATTTTATAGTAATTAGTAAAACAGGCAGAATTGGACAGATCATTAAAATACAAAATATCAGGATTGCTTTACCAGCAGCAGATGAACCGTATAAACGAAGCAAGATCAAAGCGGAACAGTATTGGGAAAGATTTGAATATCCAAAAGAATTACAAAAAATAAAGACAAGATTTGATTGGGAAGAATACCCAATTAGTTTTAAAGAAAAATGGTATGAATATATCGATGAAGAATTTAAACGTAGAGAAGAAGGTTTTTATTTCTACAATTGTGGCAGTCCTGTATATATTACTGGTACTCATTACATGTACTTGCAATGGTCAAAAATTGATATTGGAGCCCCTGAATTTAGAGAAGCAAATAGATTCTTCTATATATTCTGGGAAGCCTGTAAGGCAGATACAAGATGCTATGGAATGTGCTACCTTAAAAACAGACGAAGTGGATTCAGCTTTATGTCAAGCGCGGAACTTGTTAACCAAGCTACAATATCTTCCGATGCTAGATTCGGTATACTTTCCAAAACTGGTGCCGATGCCAAAAAAATGTTTACAGATAAAGTTGTCCCAATATCCGTCAACTATCCGTTCTTCTTTAAACCTATTCAAGACGGGATGGACAGGCCAAAGACTGAGTTGGCTTATAGAGTTCCAGCCGCGAAGCTTACTCGTAGAAAGCTCCAGGAAAATATTAAAGAATTAGAAATAGAAGGTTTAGATACAACTATTGATTGGAAAAATACAGGCGATAACTCTTACGATGGTGAAAAGCTAAAACTATTAGCTCATGATGAAAGTGGTAAGTGGGAAAGACCTGACAACATATTAAACAACTGGAGAGTTACAAAAACTACGCTAAGGTTAGGATCAAGAATCGTAGGTAAATGTATGATGGGCTCAACTTCAAATTCTTTAGACAAAGGTGGAGACAACTTTAAAAACTTATACTACGCTTCAGACGTTACTAAAAGAAATAAAAACGGACAAACAGCTTCTGGACTCTACAGCTTGTTCATACCTATGGAATGGAACTACGAAGGATTCATTGATACTTTCGGATTACCTGTCTTTGTTAGAGAACAAGATACAATTAAAGCAAGAGATGGTAGTGAAATTACAACAGGAGTTATTCAGCACTGGAAAAACGAGGTTGAAGGTTTAAAGGAAGATCAAGACAGTTTAAACGAATATTATAGACAATTTCCAAGAACTGAAGCTCATGCCTTTAGAGATGAAAGTAAACAAGCTCTTTTTAATTTAACTAAAATATATCAACAAATTGATTATAATGACGAGTTAAATAATATTGCAAATGTAACTCAAGGTAATTTTCAATGGAATAATGGCATTAAAGATACTACTGTTTCTTTTTTTCCTAGTAATGAAGGTAGATTTTTTGTTTCTTGGGTACCTAATAGCAATATGCAAAACGCAGTTATAATTAAAAATGGAAAAAAATATCCTGGTAATGAACACGTTGGAGCATTTGGGTGTGACTCTTACGATATTAGTGGCACTGTTGATGGTCGCGGTAGTAAAGGATCGCTACATGGATTAACTAAATTCAGTATGGAGGATGCTCCTCCTAATCATTTCTTTTTAGAATATGTCTCAAGACCTCCTACTGCTGAAATATTTTTTGAAGATGTATTAATGGCATTGCATTTTTATGGTATGCCTATATTGTGTGAAAACAATAAACCTAGATTATTATATTATTTAAAAAGAAGAGGATATAGAAGTTTTTCTATAAACAGACCAGACAAAATTTGGAATAAATTATCTACTACTGAAAAAGAAATAGGTGGTATTCCTAATACAAGTGAAGATATAAAACAAGCTCATGCAGCTGCTATAGAAACTTATATAGAAACATGCGTAGGTATGGGCAATGATGGTTTTGGTACAATGTTTTTTCAAAGAACATTAGAAGACTGGGCTAAGTTTAATATAAACAATAGAACTAAATACGATGCTACTATTAGTTCTGGTCTAGCTATTATGGCTTGTAATAAAAACAAGTATAGACCTACACCTATGTTAAGTAAAATAAATTATAATTTAGGTATAAAAAGATATAACAACGACGGTAATATTTCTAAAATAATAAAATAAATAAATGCAATTACAGTATACAAGCAACAGTTCTTTTCCAGATCAGGTGGTACCTGCCGCGGAAAAAGCTACTTTAGAATACGGACTTGCGGTTGGTAGGGCTATAGAAGGAGAGTGGTTTAGATCATATAGGTTGGGAGCTGGCTATAATGCCCCAGGTTATGCAATGAATTATAATGAATATCATTTATTAAGACTATACGCTAGAGGAGAACAACCGGTTCAAAAATATAAAGATGAGCTAGCTATTAACGGAGATTTAAGTTATTTAAATTTAGACTGGAAACCAGTTCCTGTAATAGCCAAGTTTGTAGATATTGTTGTTAATGGTATATCACAAAGAAATTATGACATACAGGCTTTTGCTCAAGATCCTGTTTGTTCTAGACAAAGAACAGAATATGCTACAGGTTTAATGACTGATATAGTAGCTAAAGATTTTTTGAACGAAGCTAAACAAGTGTTAGGTGTAAATGCTTTTAGCTCAGAAAATCCAGAAGCAGCACCACAAGATAAAGAAGAGCTTGCTGTACACTTGCAAATGGATTTTAAACAAAGTGTTGAAGTAGCAGAAGAAGAAGCTATTAATTATGTTTTAGATAAAAATAAATATGATTTAACAAGCAGGCGCTTAGCTAATGATCTTACTATATTGGGTATTGGTTGTGTGAAAACAGACTGGAATGAAGCTGAAGGTATAACAGTAGATTATGTAGATCCAGCAGCTTTAGTTTATTCATATAGTGATGATCCAAACTTTGAAGATTTATATTATGTTGGAGAAGTAAAATCTGTTACAATATCAGACGTTAAAAAACAATTTCCTCAACTAACTGACGAAGAGCTAGAGACTATTCAAAAATATCCAGGTAACCCTGAATACTTAAGAAATTGGAACGGTAGGTACGATAATTTAACCGTCCAAGTTTTGTATTTTGAATATAAAACTTACCACGATCAAGTATTTAAAATAAAGAAAAATCAATTTGGATTAGAAAAAGCTTTAGAAAAGCCAGATACTTTTAGCCCACCAGAAACAGATAACTTTGATAGAGTTTCTAGATCTATACAAGTTCTTTATAGTGGAGCTAAAATATTAGGACATCCTATGATGTTAAAATGGGAGCTAGCTAAAAACATGACAAGGCCAGTAGCTAATACTGTAAAGGTAAATATGAACTATGTTATCTGTGCGCCTAAATTATATAAAGGAAGAATTAGTTCTTTAGTTAGAAGAATTACTGGCTTTGCAGATATAATACAATTAACCCATTTAAAAATACAACAAGTTTTATCTAGAACAGTACCTGATGGAGTGTTTTTAGATATGGATGGTTTAGCAGAAGTAGACCTTGGCAATGGAACAAATTACAATCCAGCTGAAGCTTTAAACATGTATTTCCAAACTGGTAGCATTGTAGGTAGATCTTTAACTCAAGATGGTGATCCTAATAGAGGTAAAATACCTATACAAGAACTTCAATCAGGATCTGGCGGCGCTAAAATACAAAGTCTTATACAGACTTATCAATATTATTTACAAATGATAAGAGATGTAACCGGACTTAATGAAGCTAGAGATGGTAGTAATCCAGATAAAAACTCTTTAGTAGGTTTACAAAAATTAGCAGCAGCTAATAGTAATACAGCTACTAGACATATTTTACAAGCGCAACTGTACTTAAGCTTAAGAATATGTGAGAACATATCTCTTAGAATAGCTGATTCTCTTCAATATCCTTTTACTAAACAAGCTTTAAAAGATAGTATATCAGAATACAATGTTGGTACTTTAGATCAACTAGAAACAATAAATATTCATGATTTTGGAATATTTTTGCAACTAGAACCAGATGAAGAAGAAAAACAAAAGCTAGAAGAAAATATACAAATTGCTTTAAAAACAAACTCTATAACATTAGAAGACGCTATAGATATTAGACAAGTTAAAAATTTAACTTTAGCTAACCAAATGTTAAAGTATAGAAGAAAGAAAAAAGCTCAAGCAGATCAAAAAGCTTCTCAAGCTAATATACAAGCTCAAGCACAGGCTAATCAACAAACGGCTGAAAAAGCGGCTTTAGCGGAAATGCAAAAACAACAAGCGTTAGCTGAAACACAAGTTCAAATAGAAAAAGCAAAATCTCAATTTAATATAAGTAAAATTGAAAGAGAGTCTCAAATGAGAAAGCAAGAAATGGAACTTAAGTTTGGTTATGATATGCAGTTAGCACAGTTAGATGTACAAGCTAGAAAAGATAAAGAGCAAATGATAGAAGATCGTAAAGATTTACGAACTAGAATATCAGGAGCTCAACAAAGTCAGATGATAGATCAAAGGAAAAATAATTTATTACCTACAGATTTTGAATCAAGCAATACCGATAATATGAGTGATTTAGGCGTTGAGCCTTTGATACCTTAAATTATTATTAACTATTATATTATATTATGTCAAAAACACAACAAGAAGTAGAGGCTCAGCCTTTAAAAATAAAAAAACCTAAAAAACTAACTAACAAGGTTAGTGAAGATATAAAGGTAGATTTAAGTAAAAAACCAGAAGAAAAAACAGAAGATGCCGTTCCAGAGCAAAGCACAGGAAGTATGGATGAGAATCAACAAGCCAATGATGTGGAAAAAGTGGAGGAAAGAACATCCGAACCAATTGTTGAGCAAACTTCCGAAGAGAAAAAAGAAGAAATAAAAGAAGAAGTAGCTAATCCTATAGAAGAAGTTACTGCTGAAACTAAAGAACAAGAGGAAGAAAATACAGTTGCTGAAGTTGATAACACTCCGGTAAAAAAACTACCTGAACATATTGATAAGCTTGTTAACTTCATGGAAGAGACAGGCGGTACTTTAGAAGATTACGTAAGATTAAGTCAAGACTATTCTAATGTAGATGAGAAAGTTTTACTTAATGAATACTATAAAAATACTAAACCACACTTAGATCAAGAAGAAGTAAATTTTATATTAGAAGATAAATTTTCTTATGATGAAGAAGTGGATGAAGAGCGAGATGTCAAAAGAAAAAAGCTCGCTTATAAAGAAGAAATTGCAAAAGCACGAACGTTTCTAGAGCAAACAAAGAGTAAATACTATGAGCAAATTAAGTTAAGAGCTAATGGTTTAACTCCTGAGCAACAGAAAGCTGTAGAGTTTTTCAATAGACACAACAAAGAACAAGAGAACAGTAAGAAAAATAGAGAATATTTTTTAACTAAAACTAATAAGTTTTTAAATCCTGAATTCAAAGGTTTTGAATATAAAGTAGGAGATAAAACTTTTAGATATAATGTAAATAATCCTATTAATCTTGCGGATAACCAATCACAATTATCAAATTTCTTTAAGAAGTTCTTAAACAAAGATGGTGCAATTGCAGATATGGAAGGCTATCATAAAGCTTTTTATACCTCTCAAAATCCCGATACTATTGCTAATCATTTTTATGAACAAGGAAAAGCTGATGCTCTGAGAGAAATAACTGCAAAGTCAAATAATGTAGTTAATGAAAATAGACCGCAGCAAAATGGTGAAGTTTATATTAATGGTTTAAAAGTAAGAGCAATAAGTGGGGTAGATAGTTCTAAGTTGAAATTTAAAACAAAAAAATAACAACTAAAAACTAAAAAAATGAGTTTTTCAAGTACGGGATCTTTTCCCGCATCAATTGTTCCAGCTCAGACAAGACTAGCTTTATCCAGTAATTACCTATCTTTTGATGGTAGTGCTGGTGGTAATTTTGCACAGCAATATTTACCAGAGCTTTACGAAGCTGAAGTGGAAAGATATGGAAACAGAACAATTTCTGGTTTCCTACGAATGGTTGGCGCTGAAATGCCAATGACATCGGATCAAGTAATTTGGTCTGAACAAAATAGATTACACGTAGCTTATAAAAAATGTCAAATAACTGCTACTTCTGGTTTAACTGGAGCTGATATAGAGATTACTCTTAACTTAGCTGAAGCTTTACCTGACGTTACTGCTGCTGACAGAAGAGGTGCTATTAGAGTTGGTCAAACAGTTCTTATCTCTGACGAAGCTAC
>Ga0181414_1000204_pt1 | contig 18277 bp, 36 predicted proteins | sample 37SPOviralmetaG_FD_130139 | JGI IMG/M metagenome (GOLD analysis project Ga0181414, IMG submission 130139) | Marine viral communities from the oligotrophic San Pedro Time Series (SPOT) site, San Pedro Channel, CA, USA - 37 SPOT_SRF_2012-11-28 | ecosystem: Environmental > Aquatic > Marine > Strait... | reverse complement strand
TTTACAAAGCAATCTTGGTTTATTAAACGAATCTAATGAACAAAATAAATTTTTAGGTTATCAGAATGACCCAAGATTTATGGATTCTTTTTTTGAAAATACTACAACTAATTCTAACATAACAAATATAGATAAGGTATACGAAACAAAATCTGTAGATGGAAGTAAAATGTATAGTCTAAATGAACCAACAATTGGAAAATCAAAATTAGTTCCTGTTGATATGGACAATGAAAATAGAGTACAAAATGTTGTTGATATTGCTAATAATCAAAATGCAATGAGAGGGGATAAACAAATGTTTCAAATTAATCCTAAAGACACCTCACCAAGAGGTGAATATTTATCTAAAGCAGCAGTACCATATAGTAAAGAACAACAAGCAGGTTTGTTAGTAGCAGAAGAAAATTTATTAAACTTAAATCAAAATCCAACACAAGGTAATGTATTGTCTGAAATATATAATTTAGAAAAAGGTGGCTTTTCATCTAATGAAGTTGCAAAAGAAATATCATCTTTATCTCCTGCAACAATGATTACGTTAATGTCTGCGTTAGGTGGGACTAGTTCTAATAAAACTCAAACACCTATAGCTCCTATACCGGTAGCTACAAGAGGACAAACATTTGGTTTAATAGACCCATACGAAAAATATAGACGGAGATTAGTATAATGGCAAAGAAAGAAGATGAACTACAAAAGCTAGTTGATGCTGTTGGTGGAACTATAGCACCTACATCTAATATAGATGATACGCAACAAATGTTAAACTCTATTAAAAACGCTGCCTTGATAAGAGCAGGTATAGGTATAATGGGTCAAAGAAAAATGGGTGAATCAGGTTATGATGTAGCTAGTAGAACTATATCTGAAGTAGCCAAGTCTTCTGCTGACCAATTAAAAACATACGCAACCGTTGCTGCTGCTAGTAATAAAAAAGATGATAAAAAATTAACAGAATTTTCTAAAGCACAAACTATATACAACAAAACATTTTATCAACCTGATGCACAAACAGGAGCATTAACTCAACTAAGGCAACCATTTATGGAGCAAGGAATTACACCACCAACACAAGAATGGTTTAAAAATAATTTATTAACAGATGAGTTTTTATTAGGTGGTCAGGGACAAGGAGAAAATTATATAGATTTTCATTTAGGTCAAGCTAAAAGAGCAAGAGACAGGGGAGAAACTCCACCTGATTATGAAGAAACATTTAATACATATAATATATTAAGAAATACCGGAAGATAATGGCATCAATAACTGAAGAAGATAAGGAACTATTTAATAAAATAAATGGAACTGTAAGCACAGGCAAAGCAGTATTAGACCCATCTGACGTAGAAATGTTTGACAGAATAAATGCAGGTTCAAACTATGAAGCTATACTTAATGACAACATAGGCGTTGATGAGGGGTCAATAGAGGGTATTGATAACGAAGCAGAAGCTATGGCATATGCAGGTAGTATGGGTATGCTCGATACTTATAGAGGTGTAAAACAATACTTTGGGTTTGATGAACAGCAAATGAAAGCTGACCAAAAAAAACTTAATGCTATATTTAGAAATAAAGAATACGGTGGCAAAGCATTTGCTACATATATGGGTGGTATTATAGCTGACCCAGTAGGATGGGTAATACCTTTAGCTAAAGCTAAATCAGTAACACAAATGGTTAAACAAGGAATTGCATACGGCACAGGTTTAGGAGCTGCATCTTATGTAGACGAGGACAGTGGATTTAGTAGACTAGAACAAGCAGGACTAGGTGCTGTAGGTGGTGGTGTTATAACTGGAACACTAGGATTAGCTGCTAAAAAATGGGCAGGATTTGACCCTGTTGCTATAAGCAGACAAGATGCTTTAGATGAATTACCTAGTAAAAATTTAAGAATAGAACAAAACAGAACTAAAAATATAAGAAGACAAGAAGCTGAGGTTTCAAGATTGCAAGGTGTCACTGAAAAAATGACTGCTATAGAATCTTATAAAAAAAATGTAGCTATACCTACATGGAATAACTGGGTACAAAATCCATTAAGACCTATAGTCGGTGTTGGTGCAGGATTTGCAACATATAACATGTTAGATTCTTATGCAGAAACAGAAACAGCAACAGATTTTTTAGGTAAGACAGTACTTAGTGTTGGTGCATTTTTTGCAGGTAAAAGTTTAGGAACTAAAATGAATAGGAATGAAATGTTTAACAAAGCATTACATGATTTTTTTCCTGAAAACAGAATGAACCCTGAACTTTTAAGAATGTCTAATGAGCTAGATGGAAGAGTTGCTACTTACATGAAAAGATTAAATGATGTAGCAGGAGATATAAATAAGTTAGATGATGATGGTAAAAAACTTATATATAATCTTATGGGTGGTGATTTAGGTAAAGACGAATTACTAGCTATGTCAAAAGGTGAGATAGTTCAAAGAGCAACAAGAGTTGTTGGAGATATAAATCCCAAAACAAATAGACCGTGGACTAAATCAGAAATTAAAAAGCTTAAACCTGACGAACAACTTGCTTTAAAAAATAAAACAGAAAAAAATATAAATGTTAAAGAAACTTTAGGTATAGGATTACCAACAAGTGTAAATAAAATACTTAGATTAAATGATGAACAATCACAAATAATGAAAGAGATAGGTGAAGACCTAAGATATTCGGGTTTATTAGATGATGCTACATTTAAAACAAATATAGATAATTATATAGCAAGAATATATGACCCATTATTAGCAGTCAAAGGACCAAAAGCAGCTAATAAAGTTATAAAAGATTTGAGTAAAATTAGAGGAGACTCTTTATACAGTAGAGGACAGGTATATAACCTAGGTAATAAAGCTACATTTAAAGCAGAAGAATTAAAAGATGTAGTTCCTGCATTAAGGTCAGAAAGAAAATATGATTACCGTATTAATCAAACATATGGAAAGGTAAAAGATAACAAAGGTAAATTAATTAATAGAATATCAGATGAAGCTGACCCACAATATAATAAAGGATTAAGTTCTGAAGACCAAGCGTCTAACTATGGCGTTGTTATAAGAAAGAGTAAAGATAAACCTGACGAGTATGAAGTAATTACTCAGCTAACTAAACAGGAAAGAAAAGACTTGGGTGAACTAGATGACATGAGTTTATCTTTAGCTAAAACAGCATCTGAATTAAGAAGCACGGCAGGTATAGGTAAATACTATGCAGAAATGTTTGATAAGGGATTGAAGCAGGGGTTTGTTTTAAACAGAGAAAGTTATTTAACAAGAACTTTATCAGATAAAGGATTAAGAGTTTCCGGTAGAACAGGTGCTGATAGTAAACTTATTGTTAGTAATAAAGAAACTGACAGAATAGAAACAGAAATGAATCTATTAAGAACACAAGACCCGACAGTTCCCGGCAGATATAGAACCGGAGTAGATGAATTAGGACAACCGTTACCTGACGTTCCTTTTGTTAATCTTGGAAAATATAATAAGTTAAAAAAAGAATTAAAAACAGAACAAGACAAAGCATATAAAGAATACAACAATATAACAAAAGATTTAGAATCTAAATTCAAAGGAGCAACAGCAGACAAACCTGTAAGACTAGATACTGTAGGACAAGATGGATTTAAAGTTACAGATGAATTTGTTTATGTACCTAAAATGACTGAACCTGATGTTAATGGCGTTGGCAAAGCTGTAACAACTATAGGCGGAAAAGGTGGAACTGACATTCCTATGTATGGAAAACTAAATGGAAACTTAATAAGAAAGTCTGAATACAATGACATGATGTTACTTAAGTCATTAAGAGAAAATGATGGCTCAAGACTTTTGGGTGATGAATATTTTAAACTAAATAGTTTTTGGAAAAAAACTAAAACAGTATATAACCCTGCTGTGCATATGAACAACTACATATCTAATTATACACTTTATTATGGAAGTAATGGAGCATGGAAAGAATTAGGAAAAGTACACAAAGATGGAACAATCAAACAAATATTAGGGTTTGAAAGAGGTACGGTTAAATGGGATGATTTAGATGATGACCTAAAACATTTGTATGAAGCAGGTGTATTCGGTAGAGATTTAATATCTGCTGAATTAAAAGGCAATCTTGATATAGGTGCATTAAGTAAAGCATTTTCTACAGAAGCTGCAATGAAAGATGGTAACTTTATGAAGTCTGCTTTTGATACAATTAAAAATCAATTAAGTAAATCTAAAACATTAACATATGCAGGTAAAAAATTAAAAGGTGCTGACCAAATTATGTCAGGTTGGTATCAATTGGAAGATAGATTATTTAGAATAGCTTTATATAGAAGTAGATTAAAACAATTAAATCCTGAAACTAATTCTAAGTATACAAAATCTGAAGCATCTGCTGATGCTATAAAATATTTTGTAGATTACAATATTAAGTCTAAACATATCAATGCTTTAAGAGGAACAATAGTTCCGTTTTTATCTTATTCTTACAGGATAATGCCAAGACTAGCTGAAATTGGAATTAAACATCCTGAAAAAGTAGCTGTAATTGCAGCACTAGGTTACGCAGCAAATGATATGGGACGAGCTGCAACAGGTGGAACTAAATATGAACAAGAGCAAGAAAGAAAGTTTATGCAAGAGTATAACAAAACTAACATGTTCGGATTTGGTGCTATGCCTGAAGCTAACATTAGAGTAGGTGGTGGTAAAGAACCTAAGTATCTAAACTTTAGTAGAATGTTACCGGGTGGTGATGTTTTTGAAATGGGTGGGCAAACACCCGGAGAAGTACCTTTTTTCCCAAGAATTATGCAACCCGGTGGTCCTGCATTTAGTACGTTATTAAACACTTTAGGCGTAGACCCTTTTACATTAGGCAAAAAAACTACAGATGAAGTGGGTATGGATGCTTTAGAAGTAATGGGTAATAGGTCATTAAGTATTGCTAAAGATTTTATACCAAACATTCCTTTTGTTCCGGGTAGTTTTTCTTACAAAAAAATAATGTCTGCATATGAAAAAGAATTTGGTGACCAAGAAAAATACAATACATTGTCTGACCCATTAACAACATTAGAAGCAGTAGTAAACTCTGTTGGTTTAAAAATAAACACAGCAGATATAGGAAGATTAAGAAGATTTACATCTTCAGAAGCTAACGCAATTAAATCTAACTTTAGTAAGAAGAGAAAAAAAATTAATAATGAAAGAATGAAAGGATTAATATCTTATGAAGATTACATAAGAGAAGTAGAAGAACTTAAACTAGATATGAAAGAAACATTAGAGGAGTTATACGATAGAAAATGATACCGTTTGAAGTTATAACAATGCTTGGCTCTAGTCTATTTACTGGACTACTATCTATATGGTCACAGAAATCTAAAGATTCGGCAGACCAACAGAAGTATCTTATGCAAAGAGCAGAGATAGAAAGAGCATCAGTTAATGACGCAAGAAAAGATAACAGTCAGTATCAATCTACGACAAGAAGATGGATGGCATTACTTGCAGTATTTTTTATAGTATGCCTACCTAAACTGGCAGTATTTTTAGACCCATCAGTACAGGTACACTTAATGTATCTTGACCAAGTCAAAGAGGGATGGTGGATATTTGGTAGTACACAAGAAGTAACAACATTTAAAGGTATCGGTGGGATAGTAATTACTACAGCAGATACACATTTTCTAGCAGCGATATCCGGATTCTATTTTGGTTCTGCTGCGACAAGGAGATAACATGGCTATAGAAAGAGCAGGTGAAAAATTTTCAGGATATAACAAACCAAAGAACTCACGCAAAGGTGGTAAAAAGTTTGCTGTATTAGCTAAAGAGGGAGACAAGATTAAGCTCATCAGATTCGGTGACGCTAACATGACTATCAAAAAGAACATACCATCAAGACGAAAATCGTTTAGAGCAAGACACAAGTGTGATACTGCTAAATCTAAACTAACAGCTAGATATTGGAGTTGTAAAAAATGGTAAGATTATATTTAGCTATAATTATATTAAGCATTTTTATTTTAGGTTATGCAATAGAAGATGCTGTGTCTGATGTTACATCAAATGGTGCTACAACTAACAGTCAAACAAATGCTTCAGGAAGTAACACATCTATATCCGGTGGGTACTCACAAGAAACCACAAATAATTATACGGGTGGTCAAACTAATACTACAACTAATTCAACAAGCAATAGCACTAACCAAGAGACTGCCGTTAATAGTGCAACAGCACCTGCTATGTCTGTGTATAGCCAACAGTCATGTGTCATTCCACTATCTATTGGCATGACCGTTATTGGTTTCAGCACAAGTCTTGGAACATATCACCATGATTTAAAATGCGAACAAAGACAAAGAGCCAAACTATTAAATGGATTAGGAATGAAAGTTGCAGCGATATCATTAATGTGTCAAGACAAAGACATATGGAAAGCAATGATGGATGCAGGAACACCATGTCCTATAGATGGATTAATCGGTGAACAAGCTAAACAAAGATGGGAAGAACTAGGTAATGAAAAAGTTTTTGATACTGTTAATGCTACCTCTAGTGGCAAACGCAGACACTTCAGCAAATCTAATTACTAACGGTACGTTTGACAACGGCACTACAGGTTGGACTACATCAGGTGATGCACAAGTTATAGGTGATTGCTGTCCGGGTGGACATGACTTTGAGTTTGGAAACAGTGGGTCTATAGAACAAACATTTGATTTAACATCAGATGATATTACAACTCAGATGCTAGACAACGGTATTACTCTTAACTCTACAGTAGAAGTACAAAATGGTGAGGGTGGTGTAGGTTCTTGGTGTCCTAACTGTGGCGATGCTGACAGTTTTAGAATAGACTTAACAATACTTGACAATAATAGTCAGGTATTAACTACGACTACACAAACAAGAACAGATGTAACAGGTATTAATGGTGTAGATTTTACTGACTCTATAACATATACAGGTACTGGTAGTTACTATGGCAACATATTTATTAAAGGCGAAGACGCATCAACAGGAAGACTTGGTGGACCAAACGTAGATAACATATCAGTTACCATGGAATATGACCCTGTTGTTTTATCATTAGAACAAACACAACATATATCTGCTGTTGCTGAAATCGTAGAAGAAATATATATAGAAGAATTTGTTTACGAAGAACCTGTTATTGAAGAGATTATCTTTGAAGAACCTATGGTTGAAATCATAGAAGAACCTGTTTTTATAGAAGAAGAATTTATTGAGGAGACTATTGTCTTAGCTCCTGCTATGATAGAACCTGAGATAATAGAAGAGGTTATAGAAGAACCGGCTATTGAAGAAGTGTTTGAAGAAATAGTAGAAGCACCTATTGAAGAAGAACTTGTGGAGGAAATTAATGAAACAGAAACTATCGAAGAAACAGAAAGAGATACAGAAGTTAATGAAAGTAACGGAGATGTTATCGCAGAAGAAACCGAAGTCGATAACGAGAGTGGGAGTATTGAAACCGAACTAACAATAGAAGAAATATCTATTAAGGTAGCTGATAAAATTAAAACAATAGATGGTCAGCTCAAAGCTACACAAATGATAGTAGCTAAGGTTATGCAGAAACACAACAAGATATCAAGTTACTCAAAAGTAAACACAGATATATTTATACAACCAAATATAGTTGATATAGATATAGGTACATATACAAACAATACCTATGTAGATATCAGAAATATTTATCCAAACCAAACATACGAGGACAGACTATGGACATCAAGGTAATTGCAGGGATACTAGGAATAGCTATCAGTCTTGGTAGTCTATTCGTATTTCAAGGACAGTTAATACAGAGGGTTGAGGTGCTAGAATCTAAATCAGTACCTGATATTACCCCATTAGAAAAAGAATTATCTATACTCAAATCACAAGTAGAGGATTTAAAAGCTAGAAATAGTAATCCATTAATGAGATGATAAAGATAATGAAGTTCTTATTAGGTAAGATAAGAACCAAATATCTAAGACCGGAGATATCTGTCTTAGAGTTTATACTAATATTGGTTATGTCATATTACATCACTAGATGGCTATATGCTTAAACTGATAGGAGATAACTATGAGTGCAAACATCCCTTATACCAAGAGGGAAATGCAAATCATCAAGGCAATCCATGCGATTGAACCTAATGCTAGGTTCAGTATTAAGGACAACATAAAGAATAGACTTGACTACCAATATGGTGGTATAGTATTCTTTAATTGTCTACCAATAAGTTGGGACGAAGTTATGGATAAGATTGATGAGCAAGAAGAAAGAAGACCTTATTAGTAATCCTCCCCATTACACAAAGGGGATTGAAACTACTAGGTATATACGGTCATGGGATATGGACTATGTTCGTGGTAACATTATAAAATATGTTACTAGATTTCCGTATAAGGGTACACCTGTGTCTGATTTAAAGAAAGCTCGTTGGTACTTAGATTATTTAATTAACGAGGAAGAAAATAAATGAGTGGTCAGATACATAATAGTGGTGGTAACTTTAGTAAAGTTGGCATCATACAAAGAGATGATGATGGTAACGCACTACAATGCCCTCATTGTGATTCAACCCATTTAATAAAATCGGGTACATGTGGTACTCATAAACAAAGAAAAAGATGGAAGTGTAGGACTTGTGAAAAGAAAACAGTAAGTCCTAAAATTATAAAGAATTACGAATTAGAAGAAGCTGAGAATCTTGATTGGTCTACTGAAGAACTAATCAATGCAAGAACAGAAGTCTTCAAAAGAAAAGAAGCAAGAGAAAAGTCTGAAAAATTTATCAACATAAAGATAGATGACAAGAAACCTATTGGATTATATATACAAGGAGACCCACACGTTGATGATGATGGATGTGATTGGGTATCACTTAGAAATCATATAGATATAGTTAATCAAACAGATGGTATGTATGCTTGTTCTGTTGGAGATTTATCTAACAACTGGGCTAGGCGTGGTAAGTTAGCAGGATTATGGGCAGACCAAACTACCAATGGGGAACAGCAATGGCAGTTAGTAGAGTGGTTGGTAGGTGCTACACCTTATATATTTATAGTAGCAGGTAACCATGATATGTGGGCTATGGAGGGCGACCCAATCAACTGGATGTGCAAACCCTTAAAGACTGTATATTCTAACCATAACGCAAGACTTAAAATTAAATTACCTAAACACGAAGTCAAAGTAAATTGTTCTCATAATTTTAGAGGACATTCAATGTACAATACAGCTCATGGTATTGTTAAACACGCATTGTTCAATGCAAGAGACCACTTACTTATAGCAGGTCATACACATGTATCCGGTTACAGTCCTATTAAAGATGCGAACTCGGATAAAATTATGCACTGCGTACAAGTTGGTAGTTACAAGAAGTATGATAACTTTGCAAAGCAATTAAACCTACCATGTAAGATGATGTCAGCTTGTGCTGTTGCTGTATTTAATACTTATGTAACAGAAGACCACCCTGATTTTATCAAAGTATTTTGGGAAGTAGAAGAGGGTGCTGATTATCTAAACTTTTTAAGGAATAAGAAATGATACCAACTCTAACATTTTTAAATTGGGAAGACGCTGTTACACCTACACAAGGGTGGACAGACATTAAAGAATTAAAACCTGAACTAGCAGATTGCATATCTTTAGGTTTAATAGTAGAAGAGAATGATAAAACAATTACTATTGTATCTCACATATCAGGAGATAAAGAGGGGACAGATATAGATGGTAGTTTAGTATTGGATAAGTCTTGGATTAAATTTAGGATAGATGTACCAGTGCCGGACAATCAACTAGAAAAACTTAAACAATGGTTACTGAAGAGGGTAGAAGAATGAGAGTAGCAGACGAGAAGAAAGAAAAACTATTTGTAGAATATTTTACAAGTGGAGAGACATTAGCTAACGCAACTAAGTCAGCAAAAAAAGCAGGGTATAATAAGAATCCATCTCAAATGGGATACGTTCTTAAAAAGAAATACGAAAAAGAAATCAGAAAGATTAATGAAGAAAAGATTACCGGTGTATCAGGTAAAGCAATCAATGTACTTGAAGACCTATTACATTCAGACCAAGACTCAGTAAGATTAAACTGTGCTAAATTAATATTAGAATTGGGTAACTACTCATCACAAAATATTAATATTAATATGGAAGACAACAAACACAAGACAGATGCTGAGTTGGTTGAAGAATTACAGGGACTTGTTGCTAAGATTCCTGCATTAGCACCCAAGTTAATGGGTATTAAGGATGCAACAACAGAAGAAAAACCTGAAAGCTCAGATAACCTATCTACAAAGGACGAGAAAAGAGTTACTCATTAGTGGGTAGCATTGGTATAGGGTAGTATATTTACACTCGATAACGTCCATCCTAGCCCCCTATATTCTGCCAAGAGTATACGATACCGGACACTAACACAACAAACCCTATTGAATTAATAAATATCAATGGATTATCTTTAGTTAGGATACCCGTTAACAACCAACCGAGTACCCCAACCACTTGAACATATAAGTTTAAAGGATATATGTTATATGAAGTTAAAAATATTCCAATCGTAAGAACAATTGAACTGAACCATTTAAGTTTCTCTATCAATGTCTTCCCACATATTTTCTGCACCATCCATAGTGTTGCGTAAATATTCACATGGAGTAGCATTGTTATATATATCACCCTCTTCTATTTCTTTGTCTGTCATTTCACTTAATCCTTTTATAGCATCTACTTTATCAAACCAATAAAACCCACCATAATTAATCTCTATATATTCACAAACATATGGACTGGTACATTGGTCTACTAAATTAAATAATTCACCAACACTATCTGTTTGATAGGTAAATATACCAACGAGTTGTTTATCTTCTTTTATTCTTACTAATGCTGTGGTCATTAATCATCTCCAATCTTACTCAACGCACTAATCTCTATGTCTTTAATCATATTAAGTATCTTCATGTATGGTTCTCTGAATTCCATGTATCCCTCTTTTGTATATCCCATAATGTGATGCCGGTTATCATCATCAAAGATAAACTGACCAGTACCATCACAGTGGCTACACTTCTGAATAGTATTCCCAACTGAAACACTACCCACCCCATGACAGAAAGGGCAGGTAGTATCCATGGTCTCAGACATAGCAAGGTTAATAAAACTTCTAATTAATAATCTGTCTGAATTCTTTAGTGCATCTATATTATGTTTAATAAATATATCAGCACAGTCTACAAAGATATCATCGAATAACATAGCCCTAGAGTATTCGTTGTCTGTATACTTTGCTATAAGAAAATCATATTCCTCTGACGTTAATCCTTTAGTGCCTAAGAAATGTGATATGTCATCTGATGTTACTGAGTCGTGACTACCTGAACCTACCTGTAGTCCCATAGACTTAGCACATAAAAGAGATAACATCTCAGCTTTCAATAATCTTCCATATCCTATACTTGTTTCCAGTATATCTTTTGGTTACTATCTTAGCACCATCATTCTTAGATTCAAACTCTTTTGTATATTGATATCTTCTGATAGCATCCCATGTTCTCATTCCATTTACTTCTATAGAATCTCCACTATCCATTTTATCTATAGCAGATAAGTAATCATCATATAACCTAGGTCTCCCTGCATTTATTACAGGGATTCCTTTATCTATTTTAATCTTCACTTGGTCTATCTTTACTTGCATAATAATAGTCCCTCATTTTTTGTAGTCTATTTTGTCTTTGGTCTTCCGTTTCGCTAGACAATCTACTACGTTTATTCTCTAAGATATTATCTCTTAACTTATAATATCTATCCTTTGCGTACTGTTTCTTCTTCTCCCTGTTGTCCGGATTAGAATACCATACATTCCAGTATGTCTTTTTGTCCTCTCTCTTTTCCATATCTCCTCCGTTTAGAATGGTTTGTCGTCTCCGTTAAATACATCTTTCAGTTCATCAAGTTTCTTTTTACTTTCATAGTCATCTTCTTTTAACCACCCCGAGAATTCATATGTATCTCTAGTGTTAATAGTAAAGTCCTTTCTTTCTTTATTCAAGTTTTTATATTTACTATTACCCATAAATGATTGAGCATTTCTATTCTCAGTATCTACTATCATCTTTACTTTCTTAAACAATACCTCATTGATATCCCCAAACTCTTTATCGTTTGTGAATAACTTAATGTATATTCTTTCTCCTGTATCTGCATTTTTAATTGCAAGGTTTACGTACTGTCCCATGTTAATCTCCTAATCGTTGGTAAAATCCTTTCTCTCTTCTTTCATTTGCACTTAGAGTTTGAAACAATCTTAGTCTATGTTCTTGTGCTGATATCTTACTGGTAAGATTACCCACTAATTCTTTAGCATCTGCAATCTTATCTATGTACATAACAACACCCTCATCCGTCATAGCTATAGCTTCCTTATGTGCCTGTGTTCCTTTAACATCAGAGCAATTAAGTAGTGCTACTGCCATGGATACTTTTTTATTTTCAGTTAGCTTATGTAGTTCTTTCTCAGCTTCAGCTTTAGCTATGCCTAGTTTCTCTACATAATCTACCAGTTGTTCTAACTCAACACTTGGTAACTTAAACGCACTCATTGTATTGAACCTCCCCGTTATATATAAATGATTGCTTACTCTTTCTTTTTGTTAAGAAGTCTTTATCAAGACTACCTTTCAATAGATACCTAGCAAACTCATCTACCTTTGGTAACATGTAGTTATTAATATAGTCCTCGTTGTAAGGTATATAATATAACTTAGTGTTACCTTTTTGATATATACAAAAGTAAGTACCGTCAGCATTATTATCTTTCTTTAGTTTCCTAGTTAGGTACTGCTGAAAGTATACTTGTGGTAAATATCTTTTAACATACTTATCAAAATCTTCTTGTTTATAATACGGTGACTTGACCTCAACCACTGCATTTTTTTCTGTAATAAAACCGTCAGGTGTACACGATAACTTAACTGTTGTATTGTCATCAGACATATAATCATATGACATTGTTTCCTGTGACCCTAATAAATCAGAGCCACAGTTTACAACAACAAACTGGGTAGCTATCATGACATGAGCTACACCATATCTTTCACATTCATGTCCATGCGAGGTGTAAATTTCATTGACCGGTCTATCATCTTTCTCGCCAATCAGAACAGCAAAGTGATTCTGCCTTGAACAATAGTCGTCATTCCCTATGACCCTTGCTATCTGACTGGCTCTTAAATTATATAGTTTGTCCAAGCTTCTCTACTCCATCTTCTCCTTTGATACCATCAAGACTAGCTTTGAGTTTCTCTATATCTCCTGCTACTGTATCCTTAACTTCATTCTTTGTATGTTGTTTAGGTACTTGATTTTCATTAGGTTCTTTCTTAGATTGCTTAGCTGAATCTTTATCTTTATCTGATGATGGTATATCTTCTCCGGCATATATGTAATGACCAAGACCATACATAGCCATACACTTAACAAGACACCTCATCTTTGCATCACTAATCTGTCTAGCGTCAGGACTAACTACTGCCTTAAACATGTGATTCATTACAGGTAGCCACATCTTTCTAATGATTCCATCTACATTCATAACTACATGTACTGTAACTGTACCGTCTGCATGTATTTCATTAGACGCAAACTCATAGTGTGCGTTAGGAAAGTTATCCATTAACGTAGACCATGCCCATGTCCATGATAGATACGTAGCAACAAAGTTACCACTACCTTTCTTCTCTACATTTTTACTACAATCAATAGGACTTAACGTATCCCATAATTTTTTTGCTTTATCTGTTGTACTCATTTGTATCTCCATTTGTTACTGAGTATTATATTCTACTCGTTTATGTTTTGCAAGTACCAATCTAATAATTCTTCTTGCGTACCAAACCTTTCTTCAAATACTTTAGTGTTATGATGTACACCTTGATTACCTTGATGATGCTCATGACACAGTGGTATAAACTTCTTACTCTTTAATGCCATGCCACCACCTGTTAAGTGATGTATCGTTGGCTCGGTGCGTAGTCCATAATGTTTCTTACAAACCACACACCCGAACTCAACTGCTCTTTGATATGCTTGTTTAGTTTTTTTATTAGGTGGTTTAGCCACTAAATAACAACTTCCCAAAACAATATAATAGCTGACACTATAATAAATACCTGCACATAATCAGGTAGTTCATCAAAGAAATTAACTAGCTTATCAATCATACTGCGTCCTCCCTTTTCTCATGTAATATATACTCAACAAATCTACAACCATCACCCTCTTTGTCAAGACTCTCAATGTTATATCCTTTACCTCTAAGGTTAAAGATAATAGCTGACAATCTTGTAGCTTTATACTGAGTGATAGCTTCCCAAGTTGTTATACTTCCATAGTGTTTTAAGTGAGCCAATACCATTTGACTTTTATTCTTAGCTTCAATTAATAGTTTCATCTGATATATCCTCGTCAGTTTTACCTAATCTTTTTTGCACTGCACTGTGCATGTGGTCGATTGCACCGTCTACAGTTTCTTGTAACTGTTCAATCATTCTGTCACAAAACCCAATGACTTTGTCAAGGTCATCGCTGTGTGATATCTTGTTCAAACTTTTGCATAAATCCTTTATTGTTTTGTATCCGTCTATCTCGCCATTCATTTTGTCTATCATTTATTTCTCCCGTATTTTTTTATATTATCTACATGATACTGATAATTACTATCGGTATCACCCTTATGATTCGCAACATAAAACTGTGAGAATCTTACGTTGTGGTCATCAGTTTCTATCTTCAATGTTTTACTCTTTATATTCTGCTCAATGTTCTTCGATATTTCAAGGCACATTTGCATGACCTCTCTCAAATCAGGACACCATTCCTTTGTTTGAAACATAGCACTGTCCGGCAGGAATAAACTATCTATGACCTGTCTGATATGTGGTACACCATTGAGTGTACGCTTCCATACCTTACCGGTAACAGATAAGTTATTACCTTGCATACCTGTACCATATCCACTCTTAAACTTATGACCGAACAGAGTAGTCATCATTGTAAATAGATTCTTTATATCTTTATCTTCAAGCATTACACCTCCTTATATTTTATATACTTTCTATGTACCCCACGACCATCATCAACACCATCAGGGTATGCCTTGACTAGCAAACTATTTACACTGCCGGTCTCGTACATCTCACGCACTGCTATCATGGTATCTACATCAGGTCTATGCCAGTCCCGTGGAAAGTATAATGTTTTATAGAATGGGTTAAAATCTTTTTTCATTCGTATCTTTCCTCCCATTTCAAAGCATTATCACTAAACTCTTTTAATTGTTCTAGCACTTCCTCTTTGGTAAATTCTCTAGGGAATAACCAAGACGGATGCTCAGTACATTTAGCACCATCACCACATGCTATCTCAAAAACTTCTTTTATAAACTCCTCGTTAGTCATCTGTACCCTCCAATATTTCTACATCAAAATCACTCAAACAATCTAATGCTACATCTAAAGCAATTTGTTTGTAATCATCTTCGTAATTCTCATACAACCCTACATAAACATCTTTATATACTCTTACCATCATTATTAATTACCTCCGTTAAATAGTTTATTATCTAAGTCTATTATTGTATTGTTATGTTTTGTATTGTTATGTAATGTAGTACGTACATTGTTCGTACACTTCTTAGTATAATTGTCTTGTGTTTCCTCAATCTCAGGCATAAGTATTGTCACAGTTTCATCTGACTTTTCATACTTTATTAACCCAAATGCTCTCAAACTTCTAAGATGTTTGTCCAAAGTTCGTATACTTTTTATAGCTAAAATACTTTTTAAGTATGCAAACTCAAACTCAACTTCAGGTTTACCACCCTCATAGTTATCAGCTATCATTTGTTTTAATGTAATATAAAAGCCCATGCCCTCCAAAAAGTTAGAGCCACATGCACGTCTGACTTTACTATCTCTGTATTGATTACTGTATTGTTGATACCACTTCATTTTTCCCACCTATGGCTTGGAACAAAACCCTGTCTTCCAAAAGTACGTTTAGCTTTCGTACTAAACCTACCCTTATGACCACCTTTCAACGACCTACGTTTAGGGCTACCTTTCTTGCTCGTTCTATAAGATATCTTATGACGATTTCTTTTTATCATTTTTCTTTTCCTCCTTTTTTTTCTTGCCGTATATCCTATCCCAGTTCTCATTAAATGTTCTATCATCTATGACTTTAGGTCTACGATTACTACCTTTACTTAGCTCAAGTAATATATCTTCTGTCTTCATTTACTTACCTCATCTTTGTCTGAGTACACAAATTTTACATCACCTATGTTTGTATAATTTATGTAGTATGGATAAGCTTTTATCTTTTCCTCTATTGCATCTGTTATATCTTTTTCTAATCTAGCTTTTGCTCTTCGTACCTCTAGTCCAGTGAGTGCTAAAGATACTGGTACTGTACCTATAATATCTACTCTAGCTTCAACCTTGTAATGGTCGCACTGTCCTATGAATCCCAAAGCATCTTTTAAGTCTAAGTCTTTAAACATTTTATTATCTCCCGTTACTATCAGGTGGGCATGTCGTACCCACCTAACATAACATCTCTGTTTATTCAGCTACCCCACGTAGCATGAATTCGTTTTACTCTTTATCAGATTCGAGTTCATCAATCTTTGATTCAAGGTCTTCTCTTAAGTCATCTATTGATTGCTCAATCTTATAATCAATATCACCCTCATCAATTAAGTCATAGTCACCTATACAAAAGTTATTTGTTAAGTATCTATCAACTTCATAATCAATGTCAGGTTGCTCCATATTATCTATACTCTTTTGTAACTCTTGATTCAAATGTGTTTGCTTAGCTACTGCATCAACCAGTGCTTGGCTCATCAAGTCTACTCGATTGTATAACCCGAATGTAAGTATGTTTAATATATATTTTTTCATTTTATTTATCTCCTGTTGTTGTTTAATAAAATTCTATATCTTTAATTGAATCTTGATATTCACACCAAGTATCAAGCCATAATATTTGAACTTGTTTTTTATTATAGATATATTTATTTTCTATGTAATTTAACAGCTTTAATGGTTGATGCCTTATCTCATATGCGTCTTCATCATTATCAATTCTAATAGATAATTCATCATCATCATACTGAGTGATATCTTCTATTGTTTTTGTCATTTTTTTCCTCGTTGTTGTTAATTAATATACGTTGTCGCAACTGTCTTCATCTATACTGTCATTCTCATAACTGTCTACAATATCAACACCCATTATAGATTCACCGTGATGATTGTCATATGCACGTTCTATCGCAATCTTCTCAGCTTCCTCTTTAGTGTGTGCTAATATATAATGTGAGTTTGTATATACAGTATCAGTTTGTACTTCAAATGTTTTCTTACTCATTTTTTACCTCGTTGTTGTTGTTAGTTGGTAGCTAGACACTATGCCTAGCCACCGTGTTGTATAACATTATACAGATTTGATTATGTTATGCAACCATTTCTTTTTTGCTTTGCAATTCATCAAGATATTTAACCACTTTACTAGCTTGAGTAAATGCCATGTACAATGCTTTCGGGTTATCTTTTATACCTTTAATCCAACTCTTAAGATACCTTGCGTGGTCAGGTCTCGGCTCGGAACTAACACCTAATAACCCACACAGAAAAGCACTACTTGTCTCAGCAACTAGCTCCTCATATGCGTAGTCATTATCTCCGAATCTCTTGCCCATAGTCCTGTTAAGTCTATCTTTATGTCCTGTCCAGTGTGCAAGTTCATGCAATCTTGTACCGTAAAAGCACTCCAATGCACTACTATCTTTTGTACCTTTATAGCTAGATAATTCAGGCATCTTGATGATGTCTAAATCAGGTGAATAAAATGCTCTATTTCCACCCTCAATTATCTCAGCTTTAGTATTAGTTATATAGAATTCAACATTTCTCATGCGTTCAGGTAGTGGAATAGTCTCAGTTTTTTCTTCAACTATTTCATAACCGTCCACTTGCTCAGCATTGAACACTACATAATTTCTCATACACCAATATGAATCTATCAATGGCTCACCGTCATCAGTGGCAAGTTCTTTTGATTCTTTTTCTACCCATTTACTGAATACAATATGTGTACCCTTTTCACCTTTTTTGATTTTGTATCCTGCATCATTCCAGTTCTTAGCCGTTCCATGAATTTGAGATTTCCAAC
>Ga0181414_1000203_pt1 | contig 18337 bp, 23 predicted proteins | sample 37SPOviralmetaG_FD_130139 | JGI IMG/M metagenome (GOLD analysis project Ga0181414, IMG submission 130139) | Marine viral communities from the oligotrophic San Pedro Time Series (SPOT) site, San Pedro Channel, CA, USA - 37 SPOT_SRF_2012-11-28 | ecosystem: Environmental > Aquatic > Marine > Strait... | reverse complement strand
TGGGACTTGGGGTCTATGTATCCGGAGCACGGGAGCTTAGCTTTCAGTTGACTCCTCTTCATCTGCTGCATTGGTGTCAAACTGAGGAGCTGCTTCACCAAATGAGTAGCGGGTCTGTGCACCTGATCCGTACTTGGAAGCACCAAGGAGCTCCAATGCTGCAATCATTCGAGGCTTGGCCACACCATCACGGTGCTTTTGCTCTTCCTTGGTCTCCTTGTAGCCATGACAAGGTGCTGAGATTCCCATGACACCGCGGACTAGATCGGAGATCTTGTACTTGGCATCGGCCACCATGAAGGCTTGGAGCTCGGGCACTAGATCGGCAATCACTTGGTCTTCGGCTGCTTTGACTTCCGCTTTGATGATTCGCTTCTTCATGCGGCTATGCTCATCTAGGGAGATGATACCGTTGCAAAGAAGTGAGCTGAGGTTAGAGAGTAGGGTCTTGGTTGTAGCCATGGTTGGCCTCCATTTTGGGTTGTGGTTGTTGTCCTGTTGTGGTACATCTATATTATACCATACGGTAGCCTCCGTTACATTTTATTGTGGAGTATTTGTATCTGTCTGGCGCTCGAGATAGAGTGTCTTGCGCGTCATCCTCTTGTCTGCAGAAGCCCCTTTTTGAGCCCCTATTAGGGCCCCATCTAGAGCGCCCCCAGCGCGCCCCCCTAGCGCGCGAGCCCCATGCCCACCGGCCCATCCAGCGCCCCAACCCGGGCCTTAGTACAATTTTTCTACACGGGCACTTTTTGATCAACTTACCTAAACATACGAACACCCTGCAGCAATACGATTTACAACCCTGTTTTCTGCGCGCCACGCTGTGGACATTGCTCATTCCGTCACAAAAATTTCCGGAGAAATTTCGAAAAACTTTTGATAGTTATGAATATCATATTTAAGGAGACAATGATATGCGTTTAAATAGAAGACAATTGCGAAACATGATACTAAGAGAAGTTCGATCAATGACACTCATCGAGGGCGTTGAGGGTGTCAAGAAAGAAGCTCAAGAAAAGCACAAAGACAAAGCAATCGGTGTGGCCCGTGTAACAGGTGGTAATCCTGGAAGAGCTAAACAAAAAGCATGCAGTGCTGCCAAATCAGCCGGCGGGAAATCAGGTGAAAAATATGAAATGATGAAAGATGAAAATGGGGCACAATACGTTGCGTGCATCATGAACAAGTAGTCTGATAATTTCTGATCTTAAAAAGTAAAAGTCGCGCCGGTTAACCGCCGGCGTTTCTTTTTTCTCACAAAAATTTCCGGAGAAATTTCGAAAAACTTTTGATAGTTATATTATATGTGTTATTTATATAAGGAGTTAACATGAATATCGGTCGACGTCAAATTAGAAAATTAATTATTGAATCGCTCAATGAAGAAAATTTTGAACAAAAAATGGCAGCTGCCAAGAAAACAAAGGTATCAAAAAATTCTGGTGGTATCATCCCAGTCTTACCTAAGACTCATAACGGTGTATCACATCATCTTTACGTTTATCTGAGCGGATTAGGAAAGGCCGCAAAAAGAATTGAATTAATCCTTAATGGTGAGACTAAAGACGGTACAGCCATGATCAAACCTAAGGCTGCCCTAAAAAAAGAGGTTGATCAATTAACTAAACAAGTAGAAGTCATTCAAAAAAAATTAAAAGCTTTAAAACTACTTGATTAATTTCTTACAACGAAAAACTCGCGCCGGTTGACCACCGGCGTTTTCTTTTTCTCACAAAAATTTCCGGAGAACTTTTGGTAGGCTTTTCCTATTTATATACACTAGGATTGGAAGACGTATGAAACTAACAAAAAGACAATTGTTGAAATTGATTAGAGAAAGTGTCTTAGACATAAGAGATGTTAAGCTTAAAAGAGTTTTCGAATCATTCCAAGAAGCGTGTTTCTCTAACTCTGAGCTAATAGATCTAATCATGATGCTCTTTAAAGCGCGTACTCTAGACGTTATCACTGATGAAATAAACTACGAGCCTCATCGCGCAGAAGTTGGAGTTGATCTAGACACAATATACGGTAATAACTATGATTACGAGTTTTACGACAATGTATTTTTAGATTTTATTGGTATGTATAATGGAGAAATTGACAAAGTTTTATCTGGATATCGTGGGGAAACTCTGACAGCACGAGGAGATGAGCCTTTTAACTTTATACCTTATGACAAGGGATCAGCTTCTCCGATTGATGTGATCATCAATGATTTTGGCTTCGAAGGAAGCGATGATGATTTCCAGAGCGATGATGTTATTCCTTTTGACAGAGATGTCCGAGGCTTCATGTCTGCTTTTGACAAGCAAGAGCCCAAAGAGATTGATTCTGAGCGGGCATCATTAGAATGGGAAGCGTCTAGTCAGAAAATGAGGTTTATTGACAAAAAGGTAAAAGAGTTTGGCTTCGATCAAGAACTGAAACGTCTAGGTTTTTATTTTACTAATGCTGTTTTAATTGATCTTTTAAACAAGGGCGTGTTGACTAGTGACGAAACTTTCCTAGAAAGAAGACTGGGCAATGACATGTATAAAAAGCACACGGGTAAAGTCAAAAAGTGAGAGCAGCTCCGTGAGCAGAGCAGCTCATTCCGTCACAAAAATTTCTCCAGAAAAATGATCTACTAATTAATAGTTATATACAACATATCATGGAGAAGTAATGAAACTTAACAAAAATAAACTTAGACGCATGATCATAGAAAGCTTGAATGAATTGACACTGATTAATAGTGGCGAGCCAAAAGTCGTCGATATGGAAGTAAAATATAATACGGATGAAACCGGTCAACAGGGGGCTCCCGCTTTTATTTTTAGGCATGAGGAGTTAACGGGTGGTATAATGAGGGCTGATATCGATCAAGCAGGAGCGGTACTTAACTCACTTGTTCAAATGGGTTTCACACAAATTAACATCAGCGGACCCTTATCTTATAACACAATTATTGATGATGAAACACAGATGCCTAAAAGCGGTCATCCCTTTGTGAAGGAGCCTATAATGGGGCCTAATAACACCCCATTTTACGACTACAGAGACTAATATATAACAAATTGTGGAGAACAAATGAAAATTAATAGACGACAACTACGAAGACTCATTGAGTCGACTTTGAATGAGCGACCAGAGAACGCGCTCGGTAACCCTACAGCTGACAAAGTCCAACACGGATTAAATCAAATGGGATATCGATACAAGGTCAAAGAAGTTCCGTACATGTCAGGCGGGGTTAACCCGTTTGATGAATTTGATTCAACAGTTATAGGTACACTTGAAAAAGCAGGTTTGTATGATGAGAACGTATACTATGTCGACACAGGTAAAGACTTTACCGCTGTTGACGAAATACAGGGGTTCATTAACGATGTAGCCGGCAATATATTTCACAACTCTTCAGGTGGGTTCTTAGGGCGTACTGTATTTTTTAGAGGTTAGGTGCAACTAACCCTCGTGTAAGTGTTCGTTGATGTATTCAGTTAGCTAAATTATAACGAGAGATTTTTAATGGCAGGACTTAAGACAACGTGGGACATGGGCGATCGAGTTATCCACCTGACAGACGTCATCCGCTACCTCAACAAGAGAAAGCGCCAGGTGTATAGCATACCCGCAAGAGCTCTTGCCAAAATGCTCGGACGACGACTTGAGACTAGTCGTAAGCGCACCATGCGCGCTGATATCTCAGTACCGATCATTGTTGAAGTCGATCGGCAGTCGCGGCGACCCGTGGTGGTGCTTGACGGGAATCATCGGCTAGCGAAGGCCATGGCACTTAATACTAATGTGCGCATGCGGATCTTGTATAGCGATGAGAGGGATAAATTATTTGGTGCGTAAATTTCATCTATTAATTTTTATTTTTCTCACAAATATTTACGGAGAACTTTTGGCAGTCTTTTGATAGTTATATCTGGATATCATACGATCATATTATACAGGAGATAAAATGAAACTTAATAGAAGAAACTTGCGAAGGCTCATTGAATCTGTGATTCTGGAAGGCATGCTGGATAGTGCTCTCGACTCACAATACAACCCCTTTAGTGGTATGGTCGATCAAGCGCCGGCACCACCCATGGTCACCCGCGGAGAATTAGGCCGTTTCTTTAAAGACCCAAAAGAGGTTTTTGGATCATTAAAAAACGATTATCCTTTCATACAGGTAAACGATACTTTCGCTTTTGTGCCAGACTGGGCTTATGATATCGGCCCTGGTGGATTGGAAGGCGGTGGCCCGGGCGATGATATTAGTTATGCTATTGAGGGCATGGCGATTAAAGAGGTAGACGTCGACGGTCCGGAGCCAGGTACACGCTACTACTTTCTTCACCAAGATGGGCGCAAACAGTATCATGGCATTGGGAGCATGGGAAAGCATATGGGGCGCCCCTACACAAAAACCCAATAACACCCCATTTTATGACTACCGAGACTAATATAATATATCATGAAAATAAACAGAAAGCAACTCCGTAAAATGGTCTTGTGAGTAATGTCGAGGATGACCCTACGGGGTCTTACTCGGCGTTCATAGGGTAGGGCTAGCTCGCGCCAGTTGACACTGGCTTTTTGATTTACTCAAAAAATATTTAAAATTTGCAAAACATTTAGGTAGATTTATATAATTATGATTATAGTTATATACATGGAGTTAATATGAAAAAACTTACACGAAAACAATTAAGAAGACTTATTTTGACGGAATCAGAAGAGGTTGGCTCTTTTTATCGTACAACTTCCGGAGCAATGTTTGGAAATAGTCATTTTGGTGACCCAAGATTTACAGGCCTTACAGGTTTAATGGAGGCACTTGACGAAGCGCGCGGTCCTATTTATATGATTCGTGCAGTCGCCGAAGACTGTCGAGGTGCTGCAGCTGGTGGAGAGGATTCATACGCTATCGATCAAGAGAATTATGATTATTTTGATAATATGGTCAAAATATGTGATGAACTCTTGGAAAAAATGCAGCATGAAGTCCTAATGCAATTTTAATTTAGACTTAAGACATGGGATAGTTATGATCACTATGAAAATAACAAGAAAACAATTGCGTCGACTCATAATAGAACAAATAGCCGACAACCCTACAGATGTCATAGATAAAGATGAATTTGTAGGTCCTTTGCCGGCGAATTACAAATCTGAATCTTTTTTATTAGAAGTGTTACATGATGTAATTGCGGCTAAAGGTAAATCTAAAAATTACACTGACTTAACTTCACTAGACGGAGGTACAGTAGGTATTGCACATTTTGCCTCGGACGGTCTTGGAGGTCTATATGAAGCTTTCGGTGATGATTTAGTTAAAAAATATTTTGGCAAGTATAAACCTGATATTGATAGTGTTCAAGCTTTAAAAGACGCAACCTATATGGGGTGGAAAAAAAGCAGAACTGGTTTACCTGTCTACTGTCGCGACAAAGGCGGACAGAAAGCTGTTAAAGGTACATGTTATAGAAGTATGACTTGGTGGGTCAAGGGTATGAAAGATTTTATTTCTAGCCCAGAGTCTAAAAAAATTCAATTAGAAGGTTGGAAAAAAGTTACTGTTAAACCAGCTGATAAAGTCATGGATGATTGGGACAAAGAATGGTTTACAAAAAGAGGTAGAGCAGTTGGGTACTGCCTTGTAAATAGTGGTGGTCCTAGTTTTTTACGTCGATTGGCCAAAGGAGGGAAGAGATCACCAAATGAAACGATTGATGCATACTCAGCAGAACATGGCAGCGTTAGAAAGAGATTTAGAATATTAAATAAAATGTATCCTGATCCTAATTTCAAACCAAAGTCTTTTCCTAAAAGTTATAAATAAATTAGTTAAATATATTTTGTAAAGAAATAAGTCCCTATGTATAATCTAATTATTGGAATTATATCCAATAAGCAAGTAGATAAAACAGGAGAATACATGCAATTCAATAAGTCAAAAAGCACAAAACGTTTCAATTTCAATATTAGCCGTGATACTAAGTCTCACCGTTCTGGTGCAAATACAGTAACAATCACAACAAATCCTTCAGATGATTCTTACCTAACTTCACGTTCACAGATCACGATGACGGTTAAAGAAGCAAAAGCTTTTCAAAACTTTTTAAATACTTATATTAGTGGCAAGACTTCAGTATCTAATTAACTGGAACAGATTGTTACCTAAAAAAGAAGGTCGGCACAAGCCGACCTTTAATTTTTTTAATTTTAACTTTCTTGATTATATAATTAATAATGACGATAACTCGAGTATCAGGAGAGGATATACATGAAAATTTCTAAACATAAATTAAAAAAAATTATTATAGAAGAAGTTGAAAAAGCCTCACTAAAAGGCAAGAGTTTTCATGCTGATTTAATTAACGAATTACTTCAAGTTTATGATGAGTATGGAATCAAGTGTGCCTTTATTGGTAAGGCATATAATGAGGATGACAAACCAGGAACGTTGATCCTACTTGATGAATATCGCGATTCTTGTAATAATGCCCCTGGTTCTTTTAAGAAAGCGTTAGAATTCTTAAAAGATATATATGGAGATTCCAGAGTTAAGAAAATAGCAAAGACAAAATGGAAATATGCAAAAAATAAGAAAAGCAGTCAGACAGCTAAATCTCTTGAGTCAGTGTTTTTTCCAAGAAGTTTAGGAGATGAAATATTTGTTATGCCTGCTAGTTGGATCCCTGTCGACTTAATTGAAGAGGTTTTAAAAGATCCGGAAAGTGGCTTAGAAGACTACCTAATACACATTGAAATGCGTAGTACTGGATTTGCTTAAATTAAATTTTTATATTGACTATTTAAAAGATATATATAAATGAAAATACTATATGATATCATTAAAATAACTACCCATAAGGAGAAGTAAAAATGAAAAAAATGAGTAGAAAAGAATTGCGTGTATTGATTGAATCTGCAATATTAAAAGAAGATCCGTCGGCAATTGGAGCCTTTGGAGACAGAATTAAACAAGGTGTTAATAGACTTAGAAATCAATCAAGGTTACAAGTCGGTGGTGATCCTATGTCAGTTGATGGCTCCGGTCCAATATTAGGTGACTTTTGGATGTATATTACAGGAGAACCTGGATCGTCCGGTGAACAGTTCGGTGGCGTAAGATTTGCACTAGGCAATGATGGAAAGATGCTAGCATCCTATGATTCAGGAAAAAAAGTTACCTATCGATTTGTTGATGACTTTGATGGTATCCTAGTCATGGTGCGCGCACAAGGTTCAGGTGACCAGTTTCATAGATTAGCTCACGAACTTAGCAATAAAGGATTGAGTGCCGTTTACGGTAAAGACATGTCTAACGTTAACATGGATGATTACATTGAAGAACTTAAGGCTTGTGAGGAGTGGTTAGTTGATAAATTCGAATCCTTAGGAGGAAAACCTTCCGGAAGCCTTAATGAGTCTAGAGGTACCTTATATAGAAAAAGATACTGGGGAAGATACTAATTACCAGTAAGGTTTCATGATACCGTGAGATTCATGAAGTAACCCAAAAGCATGACCTAGCTCATGTCGAAGTGTAATATTGTCCTTTCTGATCATGTGGTCGGATAGGACAATTTTTGCATCTGTTAAAATTTTTTCATCAGGTTTGTTCTTATAATAGAAGAAATTTAATTTTGTCTTACCGTAGTCTTCTGTGTATGTTTTATTTCTAGATATTTGTATGACATTACTCTGATGATCACAACTAGAGTTGAATTCAACCTCAATAGGCCCTAAGTCAAGTTCTTCCTGCCACCAGTTAATACTTTCAATAACTTCTCTTTCATTAACATGCTGATCACAAACTTGAACTTTAGGCGTATTTTCCCAAACATATGTTTCTGAAGCGGCTGTACTGATTAAGTTTAAAAATAGTAAAAACATTTTCTTTCCTCTTTGTTTTTATTATAATTAGTTTTGTGCAAGGTTACATTATGACTAAGTTATTTAGAGACTATAAACAAATTAAGACAAGAATTATGGGTAAGAGATATACTCTTTGGATCTCCGATACTGACAGGAAAAGAAAGTTAGGTCTATCAGGCATTAAGAACCTGCCTAAGGGCACAGGCATGTTATTTAAATATAATAAATACGTAACTAACAGCTTTACGATGAAAAATACTAGCATTCCCTTGACAATAATCTTCTTAGACGAGAGTATGAATGTGTTAGAGGTTTTTAAGTGCAGGCCTTTTTCTAAAAAGAGTATACAACCTAAAAATCCATATCAATATGTAATAGAAATATAGAATTAAAGTAGATATATAGTTATATAGTAAAAGTATTCGTGGAGAGCATATGTCAAATTTAATTAGTGAAGAATGGATTAAAAGAGAGATTAAAAAGTCTATATTAAAAGAAGTCAATACTAGATATGACATAAAAAATACAAACAATATTAATGAAGGAATTGGTGACTTGGCTTTTGACACTGTAGGTTTTGTTTTAGACAAAGCTGGAGGCCTTTTTGATATGATTCCGCTCAAGTATCAGGCTCCCATTAAAGACTATATCTTTACTAAGGTAGCTAATTCGTTTGGATTTTCTGCCAATTCAATTATCGGGATGTTTGTCAGATCTTGCATAGCTGAACTTTCGTTTACTAAGATGGGAGACATACTTGAGGGTGAAATTGAGTGTTCAGAAGTGACAGAACTGGTGTCTGTTGTCGCTGGTCGTCTATTAACAAAATTCGGAATTAAAAAGCTAATGGTTTGGATACTACAACACTACGATCTAGGAGAACTCACTAATATTTTGACCGGTTTTGATCCTTTCCAAAGAAATACGCAATATGTTTCACAGGGATTACTTCCTAGACTTGAAGATGCTTATTCAGAAGAGAGTATTAGCGATAGCCAGGCTAATAATATAATGAATAGTCTTATTGGTATGGGTCTCTTACACCTTATCGAAGGCTTCGTCAGAGACTACATTATTGAGAGTGTTGTTCCGGCAGTCTCAGAAAAGCTTTGTGAAATGGATATTGATGATATTAGAGACGAGATCGGAGACGCTGACTCCGGTGGGTTCGTAGACAGAATTGCTTCAGCAGGTGCAGAAGTGGGATCAGATGTAGGATCAGATGGTGTCCCTGAACTTTTACGTCGATTGCCCACAGATCTTTCATGATCGTAAGAAAATAATCACATTAGTTATAAAAAATAAAAAAATTGCAGTATAATTCAATATGCCCACAAGAGAAAATAATGAAATTAAGCGAAAAAATAATAAGAGATATCATAAGAAAAAGAATAATTGAAGCAAAATTATCAGTACTTAATGAGGCAATATCAGTAAGTGATTATAAAATATCTGACCAAGGCGTATCTTTTGCATTAATTAAGGATAATCCATCAACGATAACAGGAAATAATCCTGTCTACCATGAACTACCTGGCAGCGCTGAAAATAAATCGGACGGTACTCAATGGTGTAATTACAATGGTCTGACCAATAATACAGTAAGAGGCGTGATCTTAGAAAGTGCCACCGGTCCTAGCTATTTCATACCTAGACCTTTTTTCACTGATCCTCAAGATTATAACACAAATTATGACAATTGTTCTTTTTTAAAAAAGTTAAGGGGAGACAGCGAATGGAAAATACTAGGCACAAATAATGATGAGTACAAAGAAGCCATAGAAGCATTCGCAAATGCTATTAGTAACGCGAGAAGCTTACTGGAGACTGAGTTAAACGGAAATGATACACCTTTTGATGCATTAAAAAGACTCAATACTGCTAGTTCGAACAGGCCGACTGGGAGAGGTTGGGAATCTTATATGTATCAGGCTTTGAAAACAGTAGACGGTAATGATTATTCAAATATAAGTAAAGACACAGACAAACTCTCATCGTCATATTCCGGTGGAGACATTAAGGTGGGAGATAGGAATCTTTCGCTTATCACAAAATCGATATCTAAATCAGGCGGCCAATCAGAGTCATTTAAACAAGCAGTCTACATTAGGGCGATCCTAAAACCAAAAAATGACCCTTTAGTCATACCTGGATTTACAGGGACAGCATTAGCCGGCACTGCAGCAGATGGACGGACAATAGGTCAGCAAATGTTGAGATCCCCACCCGGGGTTGTAGGCACAGACTTACATTGGAGAAAAGTCTTAGCAAAACTTAATAATGTACCGCTAACTGATACTGAAGAGTGGTGGGCAGATATATTTTCTGATCTAGTGATGGGTAAAGACAACTCCGGAAAAGGTTATAGTTACTCTGATTTTGAGAGGCTGTCAGCAGCTTATTCTGTTAAACAAGAACTTAATGATCCGAATGAAAGATTTAGTCTAGGTCAAAGAATTTATAAAAGCTTTAATTCTGATTATGATCCACAAGGAGAGGGTGTAGGTATGCCTGATCAGGCTGACTTCTATGCCAACGCTTTTACGAAGGTATACAACAAAATGAGAACTGATGCCCAGACACGCTTAAGACAAGGATTGCCTTTACAGTGGTCTCAGGTTAATGGAAACATTCAAGCCGTAAATTATGATCTAGTTGAACGTGAATACAGGGAAAGTCTTCAAGCCAGCATAGATCAGCTCATACGAGATGAAGATGACATTCAAACTTTAACAATCGCCGGCGCTGTATCAGGAAGACCGGGTACAGTTAGTACTAATGTTGCTCCGGGTATTCCGGGTAGCGTTACGTTTAATCAAAGTCAAACCACCGGTGATGATCAAAATAATACTCCTAATCGGGTTACGACAAGAACTACCGTGCCAAGTGATAGAGTGTTAGGCATTGACATGAGACTAGACATTTCCTCCAGTCCTGGAATTAATAGTTTTGATGACTTAGGTTATGTAAAGGGTTCGAACAAGAAAATCAAAGAGATAATTAGATCGTTAATATCTAGCAACAAAGAGTCTAATTTTAGAGGCACAACAGTCAGGCTTAAGGTTTATTACAATGATAAAGGCAAGGTTTATAAAATTGCTTTTCTTAGTGCAAGAGATAAAATTTCTAGCATAGTCATGACAAAATTTAAAAAAGAATTAAAGACATCTCTTAATAATTTGTCGGTTGATGATTTTAACGTACGGGAGCCGGCGACACGGATTCAAGTGGCTAGTGCGCCTATAACAAGTACGACAGCCAGTACTACAGGAATATCATCGACAACTACAGAAATAAAAGGACATGTCCGACATGTATACACAAAGTCTGGTATGAGTTTCACAAGCAAAATAATACCTGATGAAAGCTACGCCAGCGATCCTGCAGTCTTAACAAGTCCGGAGTATGATGGTGAAGGATTGGTCATGGAAGAAATACCCAATCCTTCTCGTGACGATCTATCAACTCTATGGTACGAGCATGTCGGTAAAAAGAAGATGGACGAGCAAGGCAGAAAAAATAAGACTTTCGTTAGAATTAATTTTAAAGTGTATTGATCTTTCGCTTTCTACCTTCATATATTGCTTTTCTACCCGGTTTGCTTTTTGCAAAGAGCTTGATCAATTCACCTGCCTTTGCATTTGCTTGATCCTCATGAAAGCCTCCAGCGTCTCTGATCGGACCTTTTATTAAACCTATTTGATCTTGCATCATGTGTGTCATTTCATGTGCAACAGATCTCAAGACATCCGCTAACGCCCTGTTTTTGCAATAGACCTTGCAACAATTATTTCCTACTTCATAAAGTGCCGTCGTTGCTATACCGTGAGGTTCTCGAGAATTGGTCAGAAAGACACTAAAATCTCCCTCTATTGGTAAACTATCTGCACAAAACAAAATGAATTCTCCAGCAAGTTTAAGCTGCTCAGGTGCATAATGCAAGTCATGGTCAACATGTAATTTCATTGCTTCCTCTTTTAATCAATATATATCAATAATTTTATCAACAGACTTTACTAATGATGATATTTTTTCTATATCGGGTCCCATCGATACATTCTCAAATTCCACTGCTGCTGCTACAAGTATTGATACTAGCTCGCCCTTTTCGTTGTATACAGCGGATCCGCTGCTTCCAAAAGTTGCAGGTACACTATACATGCAAAAGTTTAACTCACACCCTGCGAAATAACCATCGAACATCAACCTAGTGTTTGGTGATCCTATTCCATCCGGTGCAGCAAAATTATAGACCTTATCACCTATTTTTGGCATTTGCTTCGCAAACTTTACCGGTTTGAAAGTTTCTTTTTTAAATTTAAGAGCTTCTAATAGACAAAGGTCATTTTCCTCATCCCTAATTATTATTTTTGCTTCTCTTTCTGTGTTACCTATGTGGACCTTTATTGTTCTTGTTCCCTGTAGCGACATGTCCTCTTCAGGTGGGGTGTCAACGCAAAAATGATTTGCTGTCATAATAAAAACATGAGACTTTGACTGGGATATTACGACGCCGCTAGCGGATGATTCTGGAAAAACAATTTCATCACATGTTTCCTTTTTCTTGTCAAATTCTTCACAAAAAACTAAATTAACTTCCTTGACTAAAAATGTAAAATTAGATAGTTGATGTCTGTAGTTATTGTTGAATTTTGGCGTTACTATTTTTGGGTGACCGTGACAACTAAATAAATAAAACATACTAAATAAAGATAGAATAGATCCCCACATAATTTCTCTCCAATGTCTAATAAAATAATCTACATGCATATAAACCCTTATAATTTTAAGTATTACACAAAAATGTAACGTACAAAATAGTATTATATAATATAACTATACGATCAAGGAGCTATTATGACAATACGTTTAGGTTATGCATGTATTAATATGCATCTTCAAAAAACACAAAAGATAACAACAAATCGAGGTATGATCAAGCGCACATTCAAGGCAAAGGGTATTTCTTATGCCTCAGAGTTGGCAGAGCATAACACAAGAAACATTTTACCAATTCTTATGTGGAATCACAAGAATAACATTAAAGTCTTCCGCATGACATCCTGCCTATTCCCATGGGCATCTGAATATGAATTAGAAGATTTGCCACATTGGGAACAAATACAAATTAATCTTAAAAAAGTTGGTGCTTATGCAAAACACTGTGGTATACGCCTATCCTTTCACCCGGGACCTTTTAATATTCTCACTAGCCCAAAAGAACATGTCGTTGCCAATTCAATTAAAGATCTAGACACCCACGGTAAAATTATGGACACCATTGGTATGGCACGTGATCGCTGGTCAAAGATTAATATTCACATCGGAGCCACATACGGCGATAAGCAGCCGGCTATCGATCGTTGGTGCAAAAACTACGAAAGGCTACCAGAAAGTGTCAAGACACGTATCACACTAGAAAATGACGACAAGGCTAGTATGTACAGTACCAAAGACTTATATCAAGTCTACGAGCGATTGGGTGTTCCTATTGTTTTTGACTATCATCATCACAAGTTCTGTACCGGTGGTCAAACAGAAGAAGAAGCACTTAAATTAGCAGCTAGTACGTGGGGTGATGTGCGTCCGACATGTCACTATTCAGAGTCTAAGGCACTAAATGAAGGACTAAACGTTAAACCTCAAGCACATAGTGATTATATTTTCCAAGAAGTACAAGACTACGGTTTAGATATTGATGTAGTATTTGAGGCAAAAGCCAAAGAACAGGCGATACTTAAGTACAGAGAACTATACGGAGATAAACAATGTCAATTACTGGCAAAATAAAACAACATTTACCCCATCAAGAATTATCAGAAAAAATCTGGAAAGAAGAAAAATTAAAACCTGCGATACGTGAGCAACTGCTAGAAATAGCAGATGTATTCATTGAGTATCTTGGAATTCCTATCGATGTTGCTGATATCACAATGACAGGCTCATATGCAAATTACAACTATACACCCTATTCAGACATCGACCTGCATATTATAGTTGATCCAAAGTCCATCAATAAGGATGTTGATTTAGTTGAAGAATTTTTAAAAGCTAAACGACAATTCTGGAACGATCGACATGATATTAGAGTACTAAATATAGAGGTTGAGATGTATGCGCAAGATATCAACGAACCCCATGCTAGTAGTGGTGTATATTCTATCAAGAAAGACGAGTGGATAGAAAAGCCTAGTAAGTTTAGAAAAGAGTTTGATAGGACTAACGTTACCAGAAAAGTAAAGTATTTTAAAAGGCTTATCGACATAGAAATAGAAGAAGCCAAGATGAATAGAAACATTAAAGGACTAGAAAAACTCATAAATAAAATCCGTGATATGCGTTCAGCCGGGCTCGAAAAAAGTGGTGAAATGGCCGATGAGAATATTATTTATAAGGTACTGCGCAGTGAGGGAGATATACAAAAACTTTATGACATGAAAGATAATATCTTCGACGTTGACTTAAGTCTTTAGTAATCGTACATATCCGAGTCTAAGAAGCGGTCTAGTCTGTATGGAAGATATGGTTTGCCGGATTTTCTAAGTTCTCTCTGTTTTGCAGCATCTCTATAAACATCTTCTTGCCCTTGCCTAAATCGCTGCTGAGCCCTTCTCTTGAGAGCATAACCGGCATACGGGCCTTCATCCGGAATTCCCATATCAGATTTAGTGCCTGCGTCAAATGATCCTCTATTCACGCTTGTGTCGTAGAGGCCAAGGTGCTTGTCGATTTCGTCAACTGATTGTTGCAGAAACATGTCTTCTTGCTTTTTATTTGCAACGTCTTCTCCTTTCCCAATGTCGCGTCTCACGAGTTTAATTCTGTTAAGTGCTCTTTTTCTCAACCCCATTATAATTTCTTCAGGGGCATCTTCACTAATTGCTGTAAATATTCTTTGTGCTAGTTCAAAGTTGTTGAATACATGAGGTAAACCTAATAGCTTCTGAGTCTCAGACAATATTGACTCTCTAATAATATTTCTTAATTTTGATTCAGTAATTTTACCATTTTCCTGACCTTCATTGATTACTGTTATGTGATCCGGGCCTCCACCTGAAAGTATTTCTTGGTACTGGATGAGCCAGTTAGAATCATATTCTCCTGCCTTTTTATCATTAGAATATGGACCACCGTGAGGATAGTACTTGAAGTTTGGATTCCCACCGCCAAATAATTCTAAAGCATGATATAGTCGGTTCTGACGGTGGCGAGCGATTCTTCGACTAATCGTATTAGATCCGGGTACAGTTGGGTTTTGTAATTGACCTAATTGGATATATCGACTTCTTAAAATTTTATATATCATGTCACCGTCAGGTGGTAGGTTATACTCATTGTATCTTGGATTGTAGGGATCATTACCACTTGGATCTCTTTGACCGTATTGATTGTATATTTCTCGTGCCTTTTGTATTAATGCATTATCTGCTTGGAAATTTTCTAAATCCAGATCGTGAGGTAAACCAACAGCTCTTTGAGTTTCTGAAAGTAACATTTTTTTTATTTGATTTTTAGATATATTCATAAATAACCTTATTTCTTCTTCTTAGCTTTTTTTACAACTGCCCATGATTTTGAAGGTGTTGCTGAGTTAACTCTTGCATGTGCCCATTGATGTTGGCTCATACCTTTCCTAGATCCGCTACTTGCCCAAGCAGCCAGACCTTTTTTATATTCTGCATATACTGAACTAGGAGTCAATCCACGCTTTTCAGCTTTCTTTTTAAGCGTAGCTTTTGTTTTTGCACTTAAACCCTTGCCTTCTTCCATTTCAGCTGCATCTTCATCTGTTATTGAATTAAGCATTTCTTCTTCTAAGGCCTCCATAATTATTTTCCTTAATTGCCTTCTAGTTGTTTGTTCTTTCATACTGTCACTCCTCTTTCTTGTTTTAAAACCTTTTTTGTTTCTTTCTTTTTCTTCGCTATCTCCCCTAAGTTTATATATTCTTGGATCGTTAGGATTCTTTTTATAGAGTTCAGAAGCTTTAGCCATATCTTTACCTCTTTGGCCGCGAGCTTTGTATTTTTTCTTTTGATAATCATTAGGTTTAGGTTCAGACTTCTTTTCATTGATTTTGATAAATGACTCGACGACGTCTTCTAAGGTTTCACTTGCAACCTCTTTCCATGGTTCACCTTTTTTGTTGGGATCTGGATACGGGTGGCCACAATTTCTGCACTTATCAACACCTTCTTCATTGTGTGTGCCACAATTTGGGCAAACTAGTCTATTCGTGTCACCTTCATCTAATTTCTTTTCCCTAGCTATTTTATCTATTACTTTTTTAGGTAAGAAATCCATTTTAGTAATCTTAGGATTACCATCAGCTGGAATACTTCTATGACCTACATTTTTATCTTTTTTAGACTTACTTTTCTTTTTTTCATTTAGTTTTTGTAAATTGTTCAGAACTTGCTTTATTAATTTAGTGTCTTTCTTCATTATATCAACCTAGTTATATTTATATTAACTTAATTCATAATAAGTATAGAATATATATGTAATTATCATCCAGGGTACTAATATATATGTCAATTTTTAAAAATCATAAAACAGTTGCAGATCGATCTGCATCAGATAGAAGGCGCCATAAAGAAAAAATAGACAAGGCAATAAAGGAAGGTATACATGATATTGTTGCTGAAGAGTCTATTATCGGTCAAGACGGAAAGAAGAAAATTAAAATACCTGTCAGAGGTATAAAAGAATATCAATTTATACATGGTACAGGTAACGGTACAAAAGGCGTAGGTTCTGCACAAGGTCAAGATATTCAAAAAGGTCAGGTCGTTAGAAAACCTAGTCAAAAAGGTCAAGGAAAAGGTAAACCAGGTAAACCAGGCGACAATAAAGGTGAAGATTATTATGATGTTGAAATATCGCTAGATGAATTAGCAAAATATCTTTTTGACGATTTAAATCTTCCTGACTTAGATAAAAAGCAATCTGCAACTGTTATGGCAGAAAAAATTAAAAGAAAGGGTTATCGATCTAAAGGTATTAGGGCTAGATTATCTAAGAAAGAAACTCTTAAAAATAAGATTAAAAGACAAAATCAGGCGGTTAAAAACGGCACGTATGATCCGGATAGTGAAGAAAGATTTCCATTTCACTATGAAGACTTAAAATATAAACATATCGATGTAAAGAAAAAACCCATTACAAATGCTGTTATTTTTATGATTATGGATGTTTCTGGATCAATGGGAAAGCGTAAAAAATTCTTAGCACGATCATTCTTTTTCTTATTATATCAATTTATCCGTTATAAATATCAAACTGTCGAAATTGTATTTATATCGCATACAACTGAGGCCCAAGAAGTAAACGAAGATGACTTTTTTAAAAAGGCTAGTAGTGGAGGTACTTTCATATCGTCAGGTTTGACGATGGCAGAAGATATAATTAACGAAAGGTATAGTCCAACTTCCTGGAACATATATGCTTTCCACTGCTCAGATGGAGATAATTGGTCCGAAGACAACGATAAGGCATTAGAAAAAATGTCTTATTTGTCTGACGTGAGTCAACTCGCAGGATATATACAAATTAAACCTGAGCAAAGCTCTATATGGGGTGAAGAAATGGCAAAAGTATTTGAAGTCTTAACTAGTAATAGTTTTAAAGTTTGCCGAATTAAAGAGAAGTCTGATATTTGGCCTGAATTTGCCAAACTATTTGGAGGAAAATATGAGCTCTAACTGGGGTGTAAAAGATCTTAAGATATGGGATGACAAAATATGTGAAATTGCAAAAAGTTACGGATTAGACTGGCATGAAATAACATATGAAATATGTGATTATTATGAAATGATTGGTCATATGTCATATCACGGAATGCCTAGTCACTATAATCATTGGTCATTTGGTAAATCATTTGAACAAACACACTTTAATTACAATTTAGGACAAACTGGTTTACCATATGAAATGATAATTAATTCTAATCCTTCTATTGCTTATTTAATGATGCAAAACCCATTATATTTACAAATTCTTATTATGGCGCATTGTATTGGTCACAGTGACTTTTTTAAAAATAACAGATGTTTTAAAAATACTGATCCAGATCATGTAGTTTCTAGAATGAGAAATGCCAAAAAAAGAATTCAAGGATATGTTGAAGATCCACTTATAGGGCAAGATAAGGTAGAAAAATTTTTAGATAACTTACACGCAATAAAGTATCAAACCAATAGATATAACTCTCCGAGAAAGTCTAGACAAGATATCAAAGCCGGCGAAATAAAAAAATATAACAAGTACAAAGAAAAAGGAATTATTTTAAATGCAGATGTACTTCATAGCCAGAGGCTACTGCAGCCAGATCATGATATGCTATCTTTCTTTTCTGAATATTATCCTGACTACTTCAAAGACTGGCAACTGGATTTAATTGACATTGTAAAAGAGGATAGTCAGTATTTTATGCCCCAAATACAAACAAAAATATTAAACGAGGGTTGGG
>Ga0181414_1000202_pt1 | contig 18351 bp, 24 predicted proteins | sample 37SPOviralmetaG_FD_130139 | JGI IMG/M metagenome (GOLD analysis project Ga0181414, IMG submission 130139) | Marine viral communities from the oligotrophic San Pedro Time Series (SPOT) site, San Pedro Channel, CA, USA - 37 SPOT_SRF_2012-11-28 | ecosystem: Environmental > Aquatic > Marine > Strait... | reverse complement strand
TTGTCTTAATTTGAGGTATAAAATACTCGCTTTCTAATTTAATAATTTCAATTAAGTCCAACTCCCATATGTCAAATTTATGAGGATAGTATTCTAAAAAGAAAGAAAGTAAGTCATAGTCAGGCTTAAGTAGCTTTTTTTCTAAGTTAGAATAATCAAGAACGATACCTTTGTCTTTAAAAGAATTGTATCGATCAACTTCTGTCTTATAGATTTCCTGCCTGGATTTTCTTGGAATATTATATCGATTTGTTTGAAAGCTAATTGCATGCAATGAATCAATAAACTTTTCTACTTTTTCTAAGCCAATGGAAGGATTTTCTATGTAAGACTGAATTCTTTTTTTAGAATTTCTCATTCTTGAGACTATGTTTTTTGGATCTGTATGCTTAAAGCATCTATTGTTTTTAAAAAAATCACTGTGACCGACACAGTGTGCCATAATCAAAACTTGTAAGTAGAGAGGATTTTCTCTCATAAGATAAGCAATAGAAGGGTTTGAATTGATGATCAATTCGTAAGGTAAACCTTCCATGCCCATATTGTACATAAAGTGTGTTCTTTCAAAAGACTTACCATACGACCAGTGATTGTAGTGTGATGGCATACCATGATAAGACATATGTCCAATCATTTCATAGTAGTCGCATATTTCGTAAGTAATAGGAAACCAATCCAACCCCCACTCTTTTGCCTTTTTCATTATCTTGTCATCCCACTCTTCTAAGTCTTTGACTGTCCAATTAGAGCTCATACTTTCCTCCGAAAAGCCTGGAAAATTCAGGCCATATATCTTCTTTTTCAGTAATGTTGACAACTTTAAATTTATCACAAACTAAAGGTGCAAATACTTTTGACATTTGGTCGCCCCACACTCTAGATCCTTTAATATGAATCTGTATGTAACCGGCCAACTGACTGATATTAATTAATTTTTCCATATAGTTAACAGCCTTAGGATTATCTTCCATCCAGTTTTCACCATCTGAACAGTGAAAAGTAAAAATATTCCAACTAGTAGGTGAGTATCTTTCTTCAATTACTTCTAATGCTTTTTCCAAACCAGAACTAATATAAGTACCTCCTGACGATGATTTTTTAAAGAAGTCATCTTCGTTAACTTCACTAGCTTCTGTGGTGTGAGATATAAAAATCAAATCTATAGACTCATATCGATATCTAATAAATTGATATAGTAAGAAAAAGAAAGATCTTGCTAAAAACTTCTTATTCTTTGTCATCGATCCGGATACATCCATAATGAAAAATATGCATGCATTTGTTATGGGCCGTTTTTTGACTTCTATGTGTTTATATTTTAAATCATCTTCATGGAACGGAAATCTTTCCTCACCCTCAGCATCATAAGTTCCAGACTTGATTGCTTTTTTCTGTCTTCTAATTTTATTTTTTAATGTTTCTTTTTTCGACAGCCTAACTCTAATTCCCTGTTTTCTGTAACCCTTTCTTTTAATTCTGTCTACTTCTATGTTGTTGTTTAATTTTTTCTCTAGATCAGGCAAGTTTAAATCTTCGAATAAATATTTTGCTAGCTCGTCTAAAGTAATTTCAACGTCATAGTATTCTTCCCCTTTATTGTTTCCGGGTTTGTCAGGTTTTCCTCCTCCAGCTTGTTGTTTTTTTCCTTTTTTAATTGTTTGACCTTTTTTAATGTCTTTACCTTGGGCAGATCCCACGCCCTTAGATCCCTTCCCATTATCAAAAATAAACTTATATTCTTTTATTCCTCTCACCGGAATTTTAATCTTCTTTTTCCCATCATGTCCGATGATACTTTCTTCTGCTACAATATTGTGTATACTCTCTTTAATTGCTTCTTCAATTTTCTCTTTATGTCTTCTTCTATCTGAAGCAGATCGATCCGCTATTGTCTTATGTTCTTTAAATATTGACATGAATTATGTTTCCTATAGATATTAATTATTAGTTTTAGATAGAATATTATTAGTTTTAGATAGAATTAATAATATACTCTACTGAAATTTCTAGATTTACAAAATTAAATAGAATATTTTTTAGATATCAGATCAAATTTTAAATCAAACAATTTTTGTAAAATACCCTCAGCTCTGAGTATCTTATAAACTAGGTTCTCCTCTGATAGTTCACCGCCCTTTTCTAATCCTGATTTTCTCATTTTTCTAACTTTCTTTAATGCTCTTTCAATTTGTTTATGGTCTTTTTCTTTTTTAGCGTCACTAATAGCACTATCTAAATCAACTTTAATTTTTAAAAACTTATCTCTTACATTTTGTACATCAACTTCTGTTTTAAACTTTTTAGGCTCAACTATCCATGAGTCATTTTGCACTGAATATACTCCTGAAGATTTATGAGGTTCATCTTTGCTTTGCGGGTATATTTCAACCTCTATACCTTTAATTTTAATATCATGTTTGTCATTCCACAAAGATTTTTTGGCACTGTAAAACTCTTTTGACAAATCTTTGACTCTAGTCAGATTATTAAAATTTACTATTAGGTGTAGATCTATGTCACTATAGGGAGTATAATTATAGTTTGCATAAGAACCTGTTATCGTAATATCTTCAATGTCAATTGACACACCCAAATACTCTTCAAACATATCAACTATACTTAGCAATTTTTTCTTTACTTCGCTTTTTAGTTTTTTATCTCTGTCCCAGAGTTTAGAAGACAAATTTTCATGAGGTAAGTGTTGTTTAATTTTTTGATTAATCGAAGCCATTCATCACCGGTGTTTTATGATTATAGTATAACTATTACTTAATCAAAAATAAAAATCTGAATTTAAGTTGACTATTCCCAGCCTCTGTAATAGGTAATAAAGAGGGGTTTTTTTATGTTCAAGTCAAACTTAAGGGAGGTGTTGTCTATGATAACTTTATGCACGGCTTTATTTTCATTTTTATTTTTCTCATGTGTGTCATTTCAAGACAAAAATAAAACACATGAAAACTACTACAACGAAGTTCTAGAACAATCTCAAAACACACCGTTTCCAAATCAAAACTTTCTCTTTCTTAAGAAAATGATTGTTGATAAAAATTCAGGAGAGGAACACGGTTTATCTTCAGCTTCAGGAATTGCTTTCGTCAATGATAAAAATACAGTATATGGTTTGACGGCTGCACACTGGTGTGTTGATATCGCCGGCGAAGAATTTGGAAACTATGTAAAGTACATGTTAGGCTATGAAAGCATAGAAGAAGCCAATAAAAATATAATTACGAAAGTTGATTTTTATGGAAAAACATACTACATGGACATATTAGCTATTGATGAAGAAAGTGATTTATGTATGTTGACTTTTAAATCAGAACATTCAAAAAAAGTTAAAAAAATAAAAATTGCAAAAAAAGAACCATTGGTAGGAGACAGGATATACACAGCTAGCGCGCCGCAAGGAATTTCACATCATACTATTAGATTGCATTTTGAAGGAATGTACTCAGGTTGTGTAAATCCAAAAGAATGCTTTTTTACAATCCCGGGAGTGTTTGGAAGTTCTGGTAGTGGAATACTAAACGAAGACGGCGATCTTGTAGGTATATTAAGTTTTTCCATTGTTAACTTTCATAATGTGACCGGTGGGCCTTCCTTGAGTGAAATAAGAGAATTTGTTTTAACAAATTATGGTTGGTACTAATAATTAGAGACATGAGACTACTAATAGATAAAGACTTAAATTTACCATCTGATAAGTGTAAATTGCTTCATGAATTTTGCTTATTTTGTGCAGACGAGCTTCCAATTGAAGGTTCATTTAAAATATTCTTAACTAGTAATAGAGAAAAATACGGGATAGGCACAACAGCAGCATATGCTTGTGGTTTAAATGAGTGCTACATATATGCAAAAAACAGAGCATTGCCTGATGTCATGAGATCTATTGCACACGAAATGACGCATATGATGCAGGATCAAATGGGCTTAATTGTAGGGCCGGTTAGAGACGCAGGTGGATTTCATGAAGACCAAGCCAATGCCCGAGCCGGAGAACTTTTAAAGCTTTTTGCAAAAAGCAAACCTCATAGAAAATCAATGTATGAAGCTAAATTTAAGAATATTTAAATCAACTTTATTATAGTGTTTTTTAGCATTTCTTCAAATTCTATATCTTCAGCTAGTTTTTTAATAATCATTGATGCTTTCTTTTTATTGTAAGGTACTTTCTTAGAAGTGTTACCTAAGTTACCTCCGATCATTTGATTATTGCCGACGTATATGTCACAGTGGTTTTTTGTACCAATTTTATTCCAGCCATCACCGGTACCTCGCGGCCTGCAGACAATGTCCCCTCGGTTTGGTTCTGTTTCGCTTGGTTGATAAGCGACGTAACCTGACTTTTTACCGTCGTCTCTTGCTTTTTTTGCAGCTTTCATATACTTCATATGAGCAGCATCACCCTCAAAATCTGTGTCATTTCTAACAACTTTAACTTTTCCACCTGACTTATCAACTTTAGCTGGTGGTTCTACAACATAAGTAATAAAAGCAGCACTCCACGGCTGTTTAGTACCGTAGTCAGGTGCTTCAGCATTTTTCCAGTAAGCAGATAGTGTATCTTTCATTTTAGGATCGGCTTCATCTGTTTCGCCCTGGTCCCACTTCTGAAATTCAGCTTCTGCTCTATCAGCTACACCTCCTTCACCGGAAGATTTAGCATCATCTTTTTTGTCATCACCACCAGTAAAGAATTTTTTTATTGCTTTTGCTGCACGCTTAAATACTTCATTTTGTCTTTTGGGCGACATATGTGTCCTGTTAAACATAATAAAATCTTCTGTCACTAGACCGTACTGACTACCACGAGACTCCCCTAGACCCCTACCAGGCGGCGGGCATGCTGCAACGGCTTTTTGAGCTTCTTCAGGTGATATTTTAGCGTAGCTTCCAATCTTTCTAGATTTACCAACCCTCTGTGACCTACCTCTTAATGCCGGCCCAAGATAAGGCCAGGGGTCTGTATTGGAATTACCATAAGTCCCACCTACGTAATATGAAAAATGAAGGTGAGGAAATGTACCTTGAGCACTACCTGTTTTTCCACAGTAACCAATTACAGTACCAATTGACACACGTTTACCGATATCTTTCTTTTCAGAAAATCCTTGTGCATGACCTGACAAATGTGCATAATAAAAATTTTCTGCATTTCCAGGAGGCCCTCTGGTAACTGTTATGGTGTTCCCACCTCTACCGCTATTTTTTCCAATTTTTGTAATAACTCCGGTCACACAAGCCACTAATTTTGATTGACCATTCAAGCAAAATATATCAATGCCCTTGTGTTTAGGTGTCCAGTCATTATTTTGTATACCCGCTTGAGCATGAACTAGTTCAGTTCTCTTTCCTGACACCGATTTTCTTGCTTTGACGATGCCCTTTTTTCCTTTTCTTCCCATAGTACCAACGTCATATCCAGCATTAAAGCACAACCCTTTAATTGGAAAAGTAAAAGATTTACTGTTGATAATATCAGAAGTTTCAACACCTTGCGATTTTAAGTCTTCTAAACATTTAGCGTATTTTTTATTAAATGTGGCTTTGCCCGGGGCTGCACTTGCCGGCTGATCACTTGAATCTAAACTATCTGAAGATGATTCAGCTGAGCTAGAAGAAGAAGAAGAAGAAGAAGCTTGGCTACTCGAACGTTTAAATAATTCTAGCAGTTCAACTGAATCCTCAATAAATCTTTTTGTTTTTTTAAAATTACTCATGAGATTTTCTTACCTCAATTAAGCAGTCTGATCATAGGTTCCAGCAGGGAATGTAATACTAATCATAAACCTGTCAACACCTTTTAGTTTACCACCTAAGCGCTGATTCATTCTCATAATAAAACGACCGAAGTCACTTCTTTTTCCACCACCGAATGTGCCGCGCTCAAAGTTTCTAAAGTTTCCAAGCTGACCACCGCGCTTTTTAACATTAACAACTTTTCCGCCCTTGACTTTGCATACTAAACTAACAGTAGACGTTTGATCAACTACCGGTCCTAGTCCTTTGTTTTTAATTCTATCAATAAGGATTCTTGCTAAGCTTGTCTTGGCTCCGCCACCGTACAGCCCAGAGAAACTATTTATTCCTTGTGCCTCTAGCTCTGAAACCGTTATGGTTATGTCCTTAGGTCCAAAGCCACCGCTTTTACGCGTTGATGTTTTTGGTTTAGCTTCTTCTCCGCCTGGTGTGGGTTTTTTAGATTTTCTTCTTCTACCACCACCGGGTGAAGGAGCAGCACCGCCACCGTCATCGCCTCTTCCGACATCACCGTATTTTGTGTCTCCAGCATAAGCATCAATACAAAACGCCAAACAACCTTTTTTATTTGAGGTGTAACCAGGAAAAGATCCAACAACTTTAGCAGAGACACTTCGCCACTTAGTCATATCAGCTTCTGTCACATTTGCAAAAGATTCATCTTCTCTAAATACAGGATGGTTGTCTATCGCATGCTCAACAAATCTATCTTCTCTTGCACCACTTTTAAACCATCTACCCTGAGTCTCAGGTCCCCATTGGCCATCCTCACCAATTCTATCGGAAGAAATTTCTCTTGTAAGGCAGTATTCATTCATTGTAATTTGAATATTTTTAACAATGGGTCTACTAAGTCCTGTGAACGGAAGCGGTGCATATTCTTTTACCTTTGCCTCTTCCTCCTCTTCCTCCTCAGGCTCAGGATCTTTGTAAGCTGTATATACTTTTGATTGTTCCAGGCAATAGTCTTCAATGTCTTCAAAGAATTTATTGTATAGTTGATATGCTTTAGGGTCCAGAGCAGACTGGGTTTCACTATCAAGTTCAGAGTTTTTATTTAAAAGATAAGCAGATCCGCCGATAATAGCTGCACCAGCAAGTATTGGGATAGAATAGGGCGCCAAAGAAGCACCTAGCGCGGCTGCAGCTGCATTGGATGAAGTCATTAATGCACCGCCAACACCAATTGCACCAACAGTGCCGGCCATACCAAGTGCAGCTGCACCTAAAGCACCCGTTACATTTTTAGGTGGAGGCTCGTCACCAGCATAATCTGACTCCATCTTTTTTACATTTGCTGCATTGGACTTGACCCACTTATTAAATTCTCTATGAGTCATTTTAGTGCCATTTATGTCAATAAAAGGTTTGTCTGCAAGCGGAACTCTGACAAAAATTTGCATATAAGAGTTGTTTAATTCACCTTCTAAGTGAGCCTCAAGTGTAGCACCTCCACTAATTTTCATATATTCATGAGATACCTTTGAAGCGTCTAATAGTGTTGGACATGCTGCTAATGCGTCTCTAATCTCTGATTCGTCTGTACCTGCACTTTTAAATGGATTGAAGGAGCTAAGACCCGTATTTGATCCTTTCATGGCGACATACATTCTATTGGCTAATTCGAATGCCTCTTGCGTAGGTATCAAAACAGGGCTATTAGCTAGCGCCGCTGCTGATTCCGTATACTGCTTTCTAACTTCGGCAGTTTTTTCTTCATCGACAACTTGTTTTACTTTTTCTTCTTCAGGGCCAGCATCTGGTTCTGAGTCGGCACCTTTTTTTGCAGATGCACCAGCATCTTTTTTCTTTACTTCCTTGCCTTTAAGCGCTGCCATTGCATCAGCAGGTAACGCCAACTCGGGCTGCCCTGCAGCCGGGCCTTGTGCTCCAGGTTCCGGAGCTTCTAATAGCTGCTTAAAGATGTCTTTGGCAATTGCTTCTTTTAAAGAATTTCTCATTACTTCCTCATTACTGGTAAAAATTTTGGCTGTTATTAGACTATTAAACTTTAGGTACAGTAGGTGCACCGCTAGCAGGCGCTGCGGGCCCACTGCCACCTGTAAACTTACTAAACATACCTTTAAGTCCACCACCTAAGCTAGCAAAATCCATACTGCAGACTGTTCGGGTGATTGGATCTCTAAATTGATCTGTCATGTCTCTTATCGCATTCATAAGCATTTCTCGTCCAGTACCGGATATAAAGCCTTCCATTTTTCTACCAAATAGTTTCTCAGCAATCATATCAACGCCTTTTTCTTGTAAAGCTTCTTGGAATGATTCAAGTATTAATCCAACTAAAGGTTCACAACCACCTTTTCCGAAATACTTGGTAATGTTAGTAATTTCCATATTTTCAAAAGTATTCTTCAGGGCGTAACCAAGTAGAGAGTCTGTATCAAAACCTAATTTATTTAAAATCATCTCAATAAAGTACTGTTTGAGATAAGTCATATAGCTACCAGGGATTGCGCCAAGCATATCCATGATACCTTCGTTGATTTGATCTCTAGAGTAACCTTCTCGAATCATTCTTCTTTCTTCGCGTATCATCAAGTCGCAAGTACGTTTATGCTGTTCCATCATCAGCATTTCTTCTTTAATCAACCTTTTAACAGCTAATCTTTCTTTTGCTTCCTTGACAATTGCTCTTTTTTCATAATTATTCAAAGAGTCCCACTGCCTTTCAAGTCGTCTAATAGTCATTTAACATCTCCTGTTTTGATACTTAGGCTTTCATATTAATTATTACGTCTATAGTGATATTTCTCTAAAAATATTAGGTATCATACGTTAGTCTTTACTATCACTATCGCTGTCAGAGTCTTCGTCTTCATCAAAGTCTATATAGTTTAATAAACCACGATCATGGTAATCTTCACCAAAATTTTCCCACCTATTATCAAAATCGGCGTCATTTCCGTAATACCACTGATTTCCAACTTCAATTTTTTTGTTTTCTGGTCCTTCATTTATTTCGTCATATGCCGATCTATAATCCAGATTGTCCCTGTATAGTGTCTCGTCCCTGTCGTTATTGAGAGCGTGATATCTTGCCATCTCTCCAGCGTCTTCCTCTTCACCGGGTATTTCACCAATTCCAGTTTCATGGTCGATGTCATATGAATCGGTTGAATATTCACCTTTGCTTGTCATTTCACGACGAACAAGGTCCGGGTTGGCAAGTGGATTGTAAGGATCATTCATGTCGCCGTAGGACTCTGCGATCATCCTTCTTAGTTGTCTTCTGGAAATTGTTTTCATGTAAAAGCCTCTTTGCTATTTGTAACTATTTACTAAACAATGTTTTTATCTCTTAGGAATTTCAATAACATAACTAAATTCTTTTCTTGGCATAATATTTTTCTGACCAGGACGACAATCAAAGACATCTATAAGATTGTTTCGACTATCAAAAAACATAATGACAAGAGGAAATTTTACTCCTACCATGGTAAAGGAGTGTTTGACCGGTTTGCTGTATGTAAAAATCATGCCTGTATTTGGTGGCACCTCATTAAATATTTTCATGCCTAACTTCTTTTTTTTATGTGTATTAGCAATTAAAAGATTGTATTTTTTTCCCATGATTGTCATTTTTACTTTTCTATAGTTGTTCATTGTAAAACTCGTGCAAACTTTAAAAATATATTGTATAATAAATATGAAACCATTAAACAAAAGGAAGAAAAAAATGATCTTAGGTTTATCCTTTATTTTAACATCAGTAGTTGCTAATGCTTCAGAATATCATACAAAGTATGAGTGGGATTATTCTAAAGTTAAAGTTGTAATTTGCGACGATTCAGTCTATGAACCTGAAGATGTAATTGCTGCAATTAGTTTTTGGGAAAAAGAAAACCACACTGCCCTTAAAAAAGTATCAAAAAATGTTACTGTTGTAGATGCTAACAGCGATCACTGCAAGAAAGGCTGGAAATATGGTCATATTTTAATTGCAGGACCTAATGGGCTTAATACATCACTGTACGATGGGAAATGCAAATATTGGTACGGCGGCGATGACGGAAAGGTTGTTTCTGCGTATATTAGGATTGATAATAGGGCCTATGATCTAAAAGATACACTTTTTCATGAGTTTGGTCATGCCTTAGGCTTGGGACACAATAATAACAACTCAAGAAACATTATGTATACACCTTAGATAATATTTCGTAAAAAAAATAAACAACTAATAATTAGGATCCATGTTTTGTACTGGATCCTTAGCTTATTTGAATATAGACAAACACTACATCACTAGTGAAGGTTTGACAACTATCCACTATGAAAATAATTCTGCCGTTCTTTTTGAAAGAATATCAGTTGAAAATTTTCCATCTTCGAATGATTTTTTTGGCAAGACGACTAAAGTTTCTCACAATGAACCAGTTATTATCTTAAAAAAGATTGGAAGGCCCTGGAAGTTAAGTTTGAATAATCAGTGGAATATGTACGATATCTACTGCGTCCAGCTTAAATCTGGTGAAATTAGACATGTCTTTTTGCACAACTTAAGTAAGAACTTAATTAAAGCTGGCGATGATCTTCCCAAAGACTAGCATCAAGTATCGTAAGTCTTTTAGATATCCTTGAGATTCCTAAATTTTTTGGACTAAACTCTCTAGGAGGTATGTTAAGTTCTGACATAGCATTGTATATCTTTCTCATGTGTGGATCTGAAAGCATCTTTCTTAAGCGTCTTACCACAGTCTTTGTAAGAATACTACCGCTTGATGTGGGTGTGCTTCTGGCACCTGGCTTGTTTTTAGTCATAACATAAGTTTTAGTTTCATTTTCATTGATAGGTCCTACTGCATCAATGACAGACTTTGAACCGGGATTTTTTCTTTCTTGAAAGTACATAATTGCTAGAGCGATAAGGGCCTGTAATTTAATATTGCCAAGATAACCTGGTTTTATTCCTTCACCTTCTAGCCCAATCATCTTTATAAATATATCTCGATTAATCGGGTCAACTCTTTCAGCCAGTATCCAGGATCGATCAGGTGCTACTTCAAAAGTTCTTGGAAATATATCTGGGTAAAGCATTTGCATTTTTAGGTCAGACTCCCAAACGTTCGAATCAATCATGTGTTTTTTTGTAAATTGTGTTCGATGATGTTCACCACCTAGATCAACGCCGGAACCTTCTGGAGAGTTGATTACTTTTAAAACTTGAGATTTGTTATCTGTAAATTCAAAAACAACACGTGTAGAACCTGAACCTAACTCTGTTAGGTTTTCATAAGCAGCAGTCAATGGATGCTGCCCATCTTTATGTGCCTTTTTAAATTCCATAAACTCACTACCAAAATACTCAGAGTATTCTCTAATAAGCCTTCTTAACTGTCTAAGTGTTATTCTCATAAAGCTTCAATACTCCTGACCGTGCATATCAGAATCAAACGGGATATCCTCAACAGATATAATTCCTTCTCCGTGCCAGACACACCCGGATGCCACATCCCACGGGTAATACCAGCTCGAGCTCATTCTAAACTCTGACTGGTAAGGGCATATTTCTATTCCTGCCCACTCTGAAGAAACTTTCATCCAATCTATTTCAAGTTCACCGAATCGATCATTGTAGCCGTACTGATTCTCAAATATTTTAAATTGCCCAGGGCTAGTAATAAACAATATATTTGATGGGTTTATTTTTATTTCGTAAAGATGATTGTAACTTTCATACCAATGGGGCATCTCAAACTTAACCCACTCTTTCCAGTCATCACCACATGCGTACCACAAACCTCTTGGTTTGGGATTAAAGCCACTTTTTTTGACTTGATTCACATCCCTAAATCCACGATAAGGATCCTTACTGTAGAAGTAACGCTTAATCACAGGATTGTTTGAACCACCGATCCAAGCTTCTGATATTAATTTTCTTAATTGACGTCGTGATATCTTCAACTTATCCACTCTTTGAGTATCTGGCTGGAAGTGATGTTTTCACTTACTGTTTTCTTCTTCGTTTTGCCTGTTATCTTGTCATACACATCGCTAAAACCCTTTTTAACTTTTTCTACATCTTTCTCTGCTTTTGCTCTTCTGGCACCTTGTGCAATTTTTTCCATAGCGTCGTCGCCAGAAGCCTGCTTAACAGCCTTCTCAACACCCTTAAATGCAGATAAGCCAATATTTTCAATCTTTTTTTGCACCCCGGGAGCACGCTTTTTAGCGTCTTCGGCAATGTCGCCGATTGCTGCAAAGAATTGTTTCTTAAACGCATCTGACTCATCACTGTCATTGACTTTCTTGATAAAATTACGGAAAGCTATCCCTTGCTCAAGCTGTTTTGCAACAAGCGTGTTCGCAAAGTCTGGATGAATGGTTCCGTCCATTTCAGCTAATTTAGATCCACCGAACTTGATCAAGCCTTCAGTGGCTTCTTGAGCTGTAGTTGCTGTATCACCTATACCAGGAATAAAAGCTAGGCCGGCGCCCATAACTTGTTGAGGATCTCCGCTCCTTAACGCTTGGTACATACCTGCTGAGTCCAGGATCATCCCAGGTATGGGAAATACGATACCAAGGACGAGTTCACCTGCAAAGAAAATATAAGGGTGGTCTGCTTTAATCTCGTCGTACTTATCTAATATGCGATTAAGTGTGCTAGCCGCCGATATTTTTTTGAGTAGATCATCGAGCTGTGCTTCAGCATTCGCGATCTGCTCAGGTGTTACTTCTTCTCCTGTTATGAGGGTTCTTAATGTTGCCATATTCTTAAGTCGAGCCTTCTCTGCAGCTGCTTCAAATTCAGCTACTATCTTGTCGCGCTGCTTTCGAACATCTGCACGCATTTCTAAAAATAGCTGTTCTTGTACAAAGTTTCTTAATTGCCGTCGAGTAATTTTCATGTATTCTCCAGGATTATCTATAAATAGGTATCAAAAAACAAAAAAGCCTCAAGATTTCTCTTGAGGCTCCTTGAGTTCTAGACGCTTGGCGTCGTGACAAGACTAACCGTTAGACGGCGCAAGATACTGATTTAGAAATAACTGAAACGCCTTAGCTTCCTTGACAGTCATTGTAACTGTTTGACCGGGAGTGAAATCACCTACTGGAGTAGCATAACCACGATCTACAGGTGCATATTCCTTCAAAGAAATACTAACAGTGTTCGCACCTGCTTGATGTGATGTTTCATTAGTACTGATCTTAAAGCTAAATCGTTTTGTGTTCTTACTTCTGTTCATGTATTTTTCTCCTTTATTAACATGATATTGAGTTGTTTAACCAACCAATAAACAAATTATAAGATAATTAAAGTCTCTTTACAAAAATAAAATAAAAAAAATGGCCGGCAAATGCCGGCCATTGACTACCTAGTAGTAAAGATCATTACTTTTCTTCGCTTTCGACAGTCTCATTTGGTGTATTTGCATTTACATCTGAATTTGTTACTTGAACTTCGTCAGTAGCTTTATCTTTTTCGCTCATCGTAGGGGTTTGATTATGCTCAGTAGCGTCAACTTCTAAGGAAATAGTTGCAGCATTTTCAGTCGTAATAGTTGAATCATCATCACTCAGGTAAAATCCTGAAAAGACGATTCCAAAAACAGCAGCCAGGGCAATACCTAGTTGAAATTTCCTATTTGCAAATACATTTTTTATGTTGTCTAACACACATACCTCTCTTGTTAGGAGATGTAAGTATAGGATTGTTTTAGAAAATGTTAAACTTTAAATGTAAAACCTAACCGGAAGTGTGTCTTTTATATCTGATGGTGAGAGTTGTTTCATCGTCAGAAAGTGATGAACTAGTTACACCTGCTAAGGCAGCATATGCTCCGTGTTGTCTTGCCTCTAACGCATCGTAGTCTTTAAGCATTTGAAGTTCTTCTTGAGTAAAGGGCGCGCCGTCTCTCTTTCTGTAGATGTATGAATGCTCAACATCACCTCTGTTTCTCCCGTAAGGATATCTTGTATTTGTCTTTGCTTGTACTAGTTCCCCCATGAAAGCTTTACGTTCATCAGTCAACTCTTCAAGAGACAGGGAATTTAATCTTGCTTCTTCAGCTTCTCGTCTTTGTTGTCTTTCAGCATTAGCGGTAGCCCTTGCTTCTCTTTCAGCTTCGACCGACGCTTGGAAATTTCCCACTTCTTGTTCAGACCTGCCTCGCTGAGAAACGCCAACCGGTCTTCCGTCATCACCTAAGACTGGATCATACTTCATTCCTCTTTCACCAAATCCCATGTCGCCTTGCTTAAGAAGGTCCATCATTTCTGAATTTGATCTCATTCTTTGACCCATCTTCTGTTTGTGATCAGGTGGAAATTCAACAGGAACTCCTCTGTACTGCTGTTCGATTATCAGTCTAAGATGTTTTCTAGAAAGTTTTTTCATACATGCCTCATATTATTAATAATAACTATCAAGCAAATGTGTGTAATTCATCTCTTTAAAAATAAAAAACGCCGGCATATAGCCGACGCCCTTATTGAAAAAATAATAAATATTTTATTCTTCTGAGCCAGAATCTTCTTCTTCAGTTGCTTCTTCAGTTGCTTCTTCAGTTGCTTCTTCAGTTGCTTCTTCCTCAGCAGTATCATCATCCTTGTCACCACATGCGACAAGCGTTGTAATTCCAAGTGCGATAACGAACGGAATGTATCTCATATTTTACCTCCTTTTATTTTAGGTCAGCTTATTATAGGAGGTGTATAGTAATGTTTACAAAATATTAAGATTTATTTATCGTAAAAACGACCAGATCTACCCATAGCTTTGTACTCATCGCTATAGTCAGAATCAGACTTGGATTTGTAAAAGTCGCCATGACGTGAGTGCCCTAAGGCACCAATGCCCTCGTAGAAGTCTTTGACAACACTGTTTATTTCTTGGGCAGTTTCTTCAGCAGCCATACCCATTGTCTCATCTGCCATAACTCCCTCACCATCAGGATCATATTCATCTGTTATGGCGTCAACTACTTCTTGGTATATGTCTTCTAGACACCTTTTAAGATTTGCCTTAGCCTGTACTAATCCTCTTCCTAGACCACCGCCGACAGGCGGCATACCAGAACCATCAGGTGCTTGGGCGATACCCTTTGCTGAAATTGTTGGCCTAGTTATTGGATCGCCTAAAGACTCATACATTACTTCGCTAAAAAATCTTTTAATGTCTGTTCTTGAAAAATTGCTCATGTTGTTATCCTCACTAATAACTATCAAATCTAAAGTAAATTATCTCTAAACTAAGGTTGATATTGTAAAAATTGATCTTCTATCTGCTCAAAGACTTTATAGAAGCCCTCTTTGAACTCTTCTGATTTACTCCGCGGACCGTCCATCCGAATAACATTCTGAATCGCAATATCAATTGCTTCATAGTCGACAATACCAGAAAGTTCATCAACATACGGAGGCATGGCAAATTTTTGACCGTACCTATAACCTCTTGCATATTGGGGGCTGGACTGAAGCCTTTCCATATGTTCTCGATGCTCTGTGTCCATTGCTTTTTGCATGGGCGATCGATGACCATAAGATTCATCTAGCGGCAGTTTGTAGTATTTGCGCCAATAATCCCAGTACATTGAGCGCATATGCTTAGCAAATATATCTTTTAACTGCTCATCTAATATTCCGCTCTTGTCCTCTTGACCAAAAGTATGCTTAACTTGTTGAGCATATGATCGATATTTCTCATCCGTTTCTACATTTTGCATCACAACATCTTTGTATTTTCTTGGATCCCATATAGCATCAATAAACTCATCAAAAGAATTTGAGTGTTTAATTTCCCAAGTAAATTCTGGTTCATGAATTAGCAAATAAGAATACACTTCAGATTTAAGAAAATGTAGAAATTTTGGATCTCTCATAAATGGGAAGTTGTATAGATATCGTTGTCTTGAATAAGAGCCTTCGTCACCTGTCATTGAAGACTGCAATTCATCTGCCATGTTTCTATCTTCCGGATTACCCATGTCAATCATCATGTCGATACTCGGGTCAACAGGTTCAGGCTTAATCATCGCCATTTCTATAATTCTTCTTAATTGCTTCTTTGTAATTTTCACATTTTATCCCTGATCAACCAAACATTGCGCTAGCACTGTGCATGATAACTTCATATTCTTCAAGTAGGGCTTCGTCCGGAGTGTAGCCGGCAACTTGGCGATAAAGATCTAACAGTTTCATCTTGTTTTCGCCACTTGCGTACTCCGGGTGAAACACAGTAAAATACTCGTAATCTCCACCAGTAGGTACAGCATCATCCATCGTGTTTAATAAGTTCATGTACTCACTTCGTAAAAGCCAGGTATTATCCTGATCTTCCTCAGATGCACCACCTGGAAACATCTGGTAAAGTGCATTTTTTGTCTGGTTAGAAAATCCATTATAAATCTCTTTCATTTTAGCAAATGGTGAGTTCGGGCTCATGTCAATAAGTACCTTAGTATATGATGCAGGATTGAACTCACTCCCCGGATCAAAATTAACACGGACGAGCTGATGAATCTTTCCGCCTCCTCCGCCTCCGCTTTTTTGCGGCTCTTCAAGAGGTGGTGTAGTGCCGATGTCAGATATATCTATTCCTCCGATATCCCCGCGCTTAAATTCTTTGAGAATTATTTGTCTTAGTTGTCTTCTTGTAATTTTCATTGTGATAGCTTCATAATGGTTTGCACAACAGCTAGCTCTACTGCTTCTTGCGATCTGTCTCTAATGGTAAGACGTAATTCTTCGAGAATATCTAGATCTTCTCCTGTGTCAATCTCTCCCAAACTTATACTTTCCCTAATATTAATACCTAACTTGCTCAGTGCAGTGGCTCGAGCAGTTCTTAACGGAACAAGAACAAATTCTATGACCTCGTCAACTTCAGGTGTTACTACGGGATTTTCTCTTCTTACAAACTCTTCAACTAGTTGTCTAAAGTCCATTCCTAAACTTTCTGCCAGATCCCGGGCTTGCTTTATTTGTGTCGAATCACCAGATTTTATCAAGCTAAATAACTGTTCTCTCCCGTCAGCAGATTCTTGTATTAGCTTTCTTAGTTGCCTTCTTGTAATTTTCATTTTCCGCTCATCATGCTTAACATTTCAGAAATACTAGAATACCTACCTGACTTATGCATCGACTCCAGCTTCAAGAAAAGTATGGCAATCAACCAGTCCTTGACAACATGTTTCATGGTCCGACCATCAGTAATCGAACTTTGGTAAGTCATACCTATACCCATTTCTGCGTCCGCATAATATTGATAATTTTCTGGGTCACCATTAATCAATCTTATTGTTTCATCATATTTCATGCCTGCGCACAAAGAGGGGAAACTTTGCAATGATTGGAGAAGGGTCGGAAAAAATGCTGCTTCATAGAAAGAACCGTCTGCAACTGCATATAAATAGTCTTCAATCTTTCGATCGCCAAGAAGCGGCGCAAGTACTGCTTTGACTGTATTAACATTATAAGCAACCATCGGAAACAAGTCAATACCAAGAGACTCTGCTAACATCTCAGCAGAAGCTAGGTCGCCCGCTGTAATTAAACTAATAAACTTCTCTCTGTACATGTCATCGCCTTCACCTTCAATGGGGCGTCCGTCGTCGACTGATTCTTTTATTAATTTTCTTAGTTGTCTTTTTGTTATTTTCATTCTATCCTCTCAGATCTTTATCAGTCTTAAGAATAAAGTTAACAGCTTTGTCCCACGTATTTGAACGAATTAGATGCCAAAGATCTAACCCTTTGTCAAGCAAGTATTCGGCACCACCCTCAGATAGTTCAAGCCCACGAGCAACCAAGCCACCAAGCAAAGGGATTCGATCAATAATCTGAATGAGCTCCTTACGGTTATTCCAGACCACTAAAGCTAACAGGGTTAATTCAACACCGCGCCAAAACGGGTCATCAACAATAGCAAGGTTAACTGCGCTACCTAAGATATCCCAAACTGATATTATTAATGTTGCAACCAAGTCCCATCCGTCTCTTAATAATTCTAACATGATATTCTCCTTTACGCATAAATAGGATTTTCTTTTTTGCTTTTCCGAATTTTTTCGAGGCTTGCCTCAAGGAGTTGCACTTACTTTTTCGAAAATTTTTTTCCGGCCGTGCCGGAGCGGCACTTACTTTTCGATTTTACAATTCATGAGTACGACCCCCCGGGTCGTTCTCACTCAGTCTCAGCTGCTTCTGCCGCAAGCATGGCGTCGACCTCAGCCCGTAATCCACCATCACTGTATCCTGCTTGGACAGAGCCTAGCCGAAGATCCCTGGTGATAAAGAAGTAACGCGGCCATCCGTTTATAGGCCATCCCAGTGCGGGATCATCAGAGATCAAATCTCGGCTTCCTGCAACCACTGGCGCGGTGATACCGTAGTGTTCAGCCCAAGCGGCCGCAAACTCGGGCGTCGCCGGATTACCCGCAGTATCCTCAATCAGCACAGTAATAAACTGTACACCCCAGTTCGCGTACTCGTCTTGGATGCTTTGCAGCGTACTACCCGAGGCATTGCAGTAACCACACCAGCCCGTGGAAAAGTCAAGAACTTGGATGTCACCCCAGCCCTCATAGAGGCTCCAGCGCTCCGCGTGCTGGTCGCTAAGAGTCA
>Ga0181414_1000201_pt1 | contig 18414 bp, 5 predicted proteins | sample 37SPOviralmetaG_FD_130139 | JGI IMG/M metagenome (GOLD analysis project Ga0181414, IMG submission 130139) | Marine viral communities from the oligotrophic San Pedro Time Series (SPOT) site, San Pedro Channel, CA, USA - 37 SPOT_SRF_2012-11-28 | ecosystem: Environmental > Aquatic > Marine > Strait... | reverse complement strand
TATAATCAGATCATGTTGACTATATTGGTTGTTATTAATATTATTAACCTTATAAAAAATTAGCGTTTAAAAAAAATGGCGAATTCATAATGGAGACACCTCAGTTTAAATCCGACGAAGAATTCTTTGCTTGGACATTTGAAAAAATTAGCGAGTCGCTTAAAAATCTAGCACAGAGAATGGAGAAGGTAGAGGAAGGATTACAAAAAATTCCTCCCCCAGGTCCTGATATGATTAAGTATAAACCTCCCCTATCCCCCGTGTACCAAAACCTCCTAGAGTTGTTTGATACTATCTTTGGTACTTTAAATAGTCATGAGGAGAGAGTGCCTAAACCTGAGGACTGGGAAAAGGTTTATCAAAGAGCATTAAGAGTAGAGCAGATGGAAGTAGACTTGGAGACCCTAAGAAGACGACTAAATAAGTTAGAAACAAAACAATAATTCGTAATGCCAGCGTATATCCAGGAAACTGGTCGCAGTTACCCCAATCCTATTAAGGGTGGTGGGTTTAATCAAGAATTTAAAAGACCAGCATCAGGGAAGTATGACACTTCAAGTGACTACCCTGGTGTAGGTACTGGCATGGCGTACAGTATTACCTTTGAGGATGGTGGTCCTGGGTCTCTACCTATGGGTAAGGACAATGTGCATTACATTGGTGATGAAGAGAAGACTAATGTAAATTCTAGTGGTAATGAGAGAGCAGGTATATACAGGTTTTATAGGGCAAGTAAAGACGATCACAAATATAGTAGAGATCCCCAGTTAATAAGAAGGGACTTCGGTTGCGAGAATGAGAGTTGGTCACGTGCTGCTGGTGGATATAACCCAGAGCCACGTAGCGGTAAACCTGTCTTCTACGTTATGATGGCAGCGTCAACTAATACTGTACCATTAAAAGCATACTACTCACATTGGCCCGACGATACACAATTGTGTGCAGGTACTGCTGTACCAACTGGATTAAGTGGAGTAGGTTGTGGTAGAAACAAATATAAGGAAGTAGATACTTTAGGATATGTCTTTACTACAGAAGCACATGCACAAGAATTCTGCTCTCCTGGAGAAACTCCTGCACCCATCTATGAATATCTACATCCAGACCCCGATCACTTCTATACTGTAGACCCTGCTAATGAAGTAAGACTAGCAGATAATAGTCCTATCCCACCCGCAGAGTCATTAGATAAGTCATACTCCTACCTGGGGATTATTGGATGGGGTTTTAAGACACGTGCGTTAGATTCACGTACTGATCAAATCATTGATATTGGTAAGATTGGACCTACTGGACAGACATGGAATAAATCTGATTGGTACGACTATACTAATGATGATCAACAGGATTATAATGAGTCAAGTGGAGGATGGTCTGAATTCATGTATCGTCAGATGCGTGACTCTAGTGGTGCTAGTGTTGAAGGTCCACCCAATATTAACGGTTGGGGATGGCCTGATAACGTAGATGCACTTAATAATGAATGTCTATTCGAGTGGAGTTACGGTCTGAGTGGTGCCGTGAAGGGTGCTGTGCCACGTTTCCTTGGATTCGAGGACATGTATGACTCCCAGTTTGTATTCTATCTGTACGATACTACTAACCCTTGGAATGGTCCTATATTCTCCTCACAATATATTCTGAGTAATGCTCAGTGTTGTCCTAATACTACCGACCCTGAAGGATGTCCTCATTGCGCTCCTGTATGGACATATCATTCACACTTCTATGAGATACATCCTGATGTATGGAATACTACTAAGACTAAGCTCTCCCTACATGATCAGAGTAGTGTAGGTGTAAATGAATCATTCTGGACTGTAGATTCTGAGACACCTGTAGTGTTCTTCCGTTATACTACAAGGACTGGTGACTTCGGTGCTGGTGAAAAGATTAATGGATGGGATATAGTTGCGGTTTATTACTTCGGTGATGAGCTTAAATGCGGTGTAATGGAGCTTACATGGGATGACAGTAATGACAATAAATGGTATGTTAACCCTGCTTGCGTAGCATGGCGCATTACCGATAGTAGTAATGCAGAGATAACCAACTCTATTACAGAGAAAGGGTCATGGTTAGGTATAGGTACTCCAACTAACCCCGCAGTCCCTTGGACATCACATATGAAGTCCTACGGTATATACTCTGTTAGACCTGCTGATGACGTAGTAGATCCTAATATTGGTGTATGGCAAGTGCATACTGCGACGTTTACTATAGCAACTGCTGGTACTTACTCCTTAAGGATAGAGTCTGATAACTACGGTTACATGAAGATTACGGATTCTGGTAGCACCGTCCTTGTTAATAGGGAGATCACTTATGCTAATGGTATGGGTGGTGAGACATTCCCTATGACACTTGGTGCAGGTACATACACTCTAGAGACTAGAGTTAAGAATATTAGTAGGGAAGTAGACCCTGCACCATTTACCTACCAAGAGGAGTTTACCTCAAGTGATAGTGGTGTAGCTCAGATACTTGCTGGATACGGTATACCTAATAAGTCTGCATTCTGTGGCACGTACGAATTCCCTAAGAAGATCTCCTACTGGAAAGTAGAGATAGATCCTAAGGCACTCATTCCACACCGTAAGATGGATGAGGTTAAACTTGAGGCAGTGGTGGGAGATGATGGTAGTATAGTTGATGTAATAGTTATCAATAGTGGTAGAGGTTACACTGATAGGTGTATCATACAGGTAATGGCACCACGGGAACTAGATGAGTTCTCTCCTAATGATGGTGCAGAGTTTATGGCAGACAGGATTAGTATGGATCCTGATTACACTAAAGCACTTGCGGATCCCGCTAAAGAGAATACTGCTATGGGCGCAGCAGATTTAAAGAGTGCGACACGGAGATGGGGTACTGCGACGCAGCAGGTTAGTGTAGAAGATAAGGATAGAGATAGATCCCTATTCAGAAGAGCTGAGGTGGAGATTGCACAACTAGATGACTTAGGTAGTATTCGTGCTATTAGGATCATTGATGGTGGTGCAGGTTATAGTCAAGCAAACTTACCAATTATCCACGTAGTTGATCCAGAGCATATCAAATATAAAGGAGAAGGATACTCTGGTGGACAAGAGGTTGAAGATACACACAAACTAATGGGAGAGGCATGGGATCATTCATTCGAGCAAGAGGAGGTACAATACTCTTCTGCTAGAGTGGAGAGGGATCCCTACACTATAGGTAAGATCTCAGATAACTTTGATGCTGAGTCTATGGAAGCGGTTAGCGGTGCAATGAAGATGGATAAGAATGAGATGAGTAATACTGCCACTCAGGTTTATGTTGAAGTCCCTGACAGTTATATTAGAGCAGCAAATGACGGTATTGATGACGATGTAACTAAACTGTGTTTTAACTTACCAGAGAAGTGTATCAACATTGTAGCAAGTAATAACCTTAAAGCTGCTATCCCAGATAATGAGCAGTTTGAATTCCTAGGCAATGATGCTGGTATGGCATCATTTGAAAAGAATGTAATGCCATATGTGTATCAAGGAGTTGCTCAAGCAGATGAGTATGGTGTAAACAATTCTCACCTCTATGGTCCTTTCGGACAAGATAAGTGTATTACTGTATCACAACCTAAACTGTACAATATTACTCGTTGGTTTGATATGCCTTGCGCTTACTTGGATACTAACGATGAAGGAGAACGTAAAGCAATCGGATGGTTACCGTATAAGTATTGTGCTTCACAGGAGAAGGAAGCGACATTCCGTGTGTCTATGGAGATAGAGGGATATGTTGGCGGTAGTCAAGGTCCAGCATTTATGGAATGGTTGAATGCAATGCCTGTACCACACATGCAACAGAAGAGAGATATAACAAACAATGCTGGTAAGAGGACTTGGAAGTGTAGTCGTGGATCTATAAAAGGTAGATGCTACAGAGATCCTCAAGATCCTGGTAACCAAGTGTTTGTACCAGTTGGACTAGATGAAAACACTTATGACTACAACAGATCTAGCTATACAGAAGTAGAGCAATTGCAGATGTGGGCTGGTCAGAATATTAATGCTAGTGCAGCAGTGCAGACATGGTTAGGTCATCCTACGGCAGGAGATCCAGCAGGTACTCCTCATTCTGTAGATTATACTGCTATCAGTGTATCTACTTGCACTGCTGGTGTGCCACCTAATGAGTGTTGGGATACTTATGTGCGTGGTATTAATGCAAGTGATGGACCTCTTAGAGTTTATGATCAATATGATGCTGATGGTAATGGTGGAGGAGGATCTACATTCTGTCAGACTAGTGAATTGTATGATTCCTGTGTAGCATTAGATAAATGTATGGATGCTTCTATTGCTATCAATCCTAAGCGTATGACTGGATCTGGTGCAAAAGCTAGAATTCAGATGGGTGCTTATCATGGTACCATGACTGTTAGAAACTATCTAACTGGTGGTGTTATAGCCCTGGGTAGGGCGTTGAAGAATTATGGTAACCCATACTTTGATGAATGTAATGAATCTGATTCATGGACAGATGGCACAACACTTAATGATGTAATATTCCCTAAGAGATTATAATATGGCATTTGGATATTTACTACCAGTATCATCTCTAAATGGACTACCTTGTAGTGGTCATGGATTGTGTTTACCATCCACCATTCACTCTGTACAGTCCTGTGGCACCCCTCCAATCCCCTACAGCATAGTCATTAAGGAATATACATGTTGGTGGCCCCCTCAACCCCTAATTCCCATATTCCCTGTTACTCCTTATAGGGCAACTGTGCAAGTAAATCGGATTCCGATTATGTTACACGGTGATACATTCATGCCACACACAGCGGTATGTACCAATATTGTTGTGTACATGTGTCCTTGTGGTAAATCTGTGTGTCCAACGCCCACTCCAATCCCTTGTAGCACCCTTACAATCGAAGATGGAGGTGGAGTAGGACATACTAGGATCCTTATGGCAACAACCTTAACAGTATTTGCTCTGAAATTACCAATTGCTCGTATCTTAGACCCTCTGGGAGTTGGTTTTTCAGGATTTAGTTACCCTTGTTCATCTGTGGTTGCCTGGGGGCATGCAACTGTGCTATCATCATAGTAGTTTACTAATTAAAAATGGCATTATACGGATCAAATGGTGATTGGGTTGCTCCTCCATCTAAGAAAACCAGACAAGGTAACTCAAAAAACACAAAGATTTCGCCTACTTCACGTAACGCAGCGAAGAAAAGGTATAGGGGTCAAGGAAAATAGTCGGGAAACCCTATAAATAAAAGATATAACGATAAATATCTTTGCAAAGGTAGACAAGAATGCCTTCTTACAAGTTCAGATCAGAGAAATACGTCAGTCGAGGGTTTAAAGACTTAGCAGTTTCGTTTAATGCTAACCCCTCTACTGGCGATTTTGGCGTGGTTAAGAATGAGAATGCTATAAAGCAGTCTGTACGTAACCTAATTCTGACAATGTTTGGTGAAAGACCCTTCCAAAAAGAAATTGGGTCAAGAGTAAAGGCACTTTTATTTGAACCATGGGATCCATTCGCAGTGGATGCTATAAAAAGTGAGATATTTAACTGTCTTTCGAGACTTGAACCAAGAATCCAGGTAACTGGGGTTGGACTTCGTGATGATTCTGAGATAAATTCCGTCCAAGTATCAATAGATTACAAGATTGTCGGAGAACCCGTATCGCAAAACGTCGATTTCCTCCTAGAGAAGGCATAAAATGGCAGCCATACCATCACAATTAACGTCTTTAGACTTCTTTGAGATCAAAGAGAGTATTAGGTCGTACCTAAGGACAAGAAAAGAATTCTCAGATTATGATTTTGAGGGTAGTTCTGCATCATATCTGATTGATATACTTGCATATAACACGTATTATACTGCTTTTAACGCTAACATGGCGTTGAATGAAGCATTTTTAGAGACTGCAACTGTTAGAGACAACATTGTAAGGATCGCAAAGCAGTTAAATTACACTCCAAGGTCAATTAAAGCACCTAGAGCATGTGTTAAGTTAGTTGCTCAGACTGTAACATCACTAAATGGTACGACTTTTCCAGAATTTGCTACCTTAAGAAGAGGTGATGTCTTCGTTGCAGACAATGATTTCGATTCTTATACCTTTGCATTGACTCAAGACATCAGAGTTGCTGTAGATTCCTCTACAGGACAGGCAGTTTTTGATAATGTATTGGTATATCAAGGAAATTTACTACAATACAACTATACAGTTGACTATACTAAGAAGCAAGAATTCATTATTCCTGATGATAGGGTAGATACTGGACTTTTGACAGTGGATATTTCTCCAACTGCTCAATCTTCAGAGACTGATACCTATTCTGCTGCTACAAACGTCACAAATGCTAACTCAACTTCCAGAATTTACTATTTGGAAGAGACTGATGACATGAGATACAAGGTTGTCTTCGGTGATGGGTCAATTGGACGTAAATTAATTGATGGTGAGTTCATAAAACTCACTTATGTGTCCACTGATGGTGTTGAAGCTAACGGTGCGAAGGCATTTGCCTTTGTTGGTAACGTAGTTGACTCTGATAATCGCACAATTAGTCCAAATGCGATCACATTAAGCACTAAAGACGCTGCTCAGGACGGTGAAGACCGTGAAACAGGTCTTTCAGTCAAGTTTAGGGCACCTAGAGCGTATGCAACCCAAAATAGGGCAGTTACAGAGAATGATTTTGAGCATATTGTCTCTGAAATCTATCCTCAAGCAGCATCCGTGACTGCTTTTGGTGGTGAGAAGCTTTCTCCACCTGTTTACGGTAAAGTTTACGTTGCAATCCGTCCAAAAACGGGAAATAAGTTGAATGCAACGACAAAACAGAAGATTAAGAAGGATTTATTGAAATATTCGGTTGCTTCAATCGAGCCAGTCATCATTGACCCAACAAGTTTCTATGTTATTCCTAAATCTTACGTTTATTACAATGGAAATGACACTTCTTTGACTGGATCCCAACTTGGTACGAAAATTCTTCAAGGAATTGATGAATATAACAAGAATGGTCAGACAAATAGGTTTAATGGACGTATTGATGGATCTAATTTTGGATCCATGATTGATAATAGTGATAATTCCATTTCTGGTAATGTTACTCAAATGACTTTGGGTCAAAACCTTGATAAATTCACTTTTGGTAATGTATTTACTCAATGTTTAGATTTTGGTAACCCACTTTACGACCCATCCCAGTATTCTGGAAGTCCTAAGGATGGAGATGGCACTGGTGACACAAAATGTAAGCCATCCTTCTCAACAGTGAAATCTGGTACATTTTATGCCACTGGATACACTGAAGATTTGGTAAATCTTACACTTAGTGGTGGTTCAACCTCTGCACAAATAACATCTCCTGGACTTTCTACTAATACTGCTAATCAGGTCTTAGTACCAGTAAATATTAGAGATGATGGTATGGGTAACCTAATTCTCGTTACAACTAGGGATGAAACTGAGTTAGTCCTCAATGCTTCTGTAGGATCTGTAGATTATAGCACTGGTCAAGTCTGTGTTGGTCCTGTAGCGATTCAGGGCACTCCAGATGACACTGAAAGATTGCCTATCCAGGTTTTACCTGCTGGTGGATCAATTTCGGTACCACCTGGCGTAGATCCTACAATCTTTAACCCATCAGTCAATCCAATTGACTATACAATCAACGATACTGCAATCCCCACCTTCGATCCGAATAACTTTAATGGTTATAATTTCGGTCCGATAGGAGGTATAAATATTATCGATTATCCAACGGATACCTTCACATATCCAGTCAGCGAATCCTGTTTCTAAGATAGATGCCAAAGACAAAGAATATCAACGTCTCTGATAGGGTCGAAAATCAGTTACCAGAGTTTATTCGTCAAGAAGACAGACAACTAGTCAACTTCTTGTTTGAATATTATAAATCTCAGGAAAAAACAGGTAGACCTTATGATATCCTAAACAATTTACTAAGGTATCTTGATTTAGATAATTATACCTCTGAGCAACTTGCAAGTGCAACCTTGTTGCTTAAGGATATTGGTCTGTACGATCAAAAGATTGAAATTGAAGGTATAGATGGATTCCAGGAGCAAGATGGCTCCATAATGATTGATAATGAGGTAATTTACTATGAATCTGTTACTCGTGGTCCTGATGTCATCATTACACCAGGTATTTCATACCCACAGTTTAATAAGAAGAAGCAACAGCTAGAAAACCCATTTGTACTGTTTGATGGCACTCGTAAAAACTTCCCATTAAGTTTTTTAGGCACTCCAGTAGCTCCACCTTCTGCTGAACACCTAATTGTCATTACTTACAATGACATGAAGATACCTAACGTTGATTATTTCATCGAAGGGTTAAATATTCGTTTTGCGGAGGCACCTAGAGATCAAACTGGTGCGGACGACTCAGAATTTACAAGATTAACATATTTGGTCGGATATTCGGATCAAACGATCAAAACTATGGATGCTATTCCTTATCAGGAGTGGCAAAACACTAAAATTTATCCATTAAGGATTAATACACAATCTTATACTCCAACTTCCGAAATTGGACTAGTAATTAATAAAAATGGTCGCTTACAAGTTCCATACGAAGATTTTACCGTTTTTGAAAATAAAGTCGTTTTCAAAAATGAAATCGGAGCTGCTGACGCTATTCATATTAGGTCTGTTGAATATAATGCTCCTTCTTACGGTTCAGGAGCCTCAGCAATTGCTTCAGTTAGTGATGCAGGTCAAATAACCAGTTTAATTCCTAAAACTGGAGGATCTAAGTATAGAATCGATTTTGCACCTAAAGTTACTATTACTAGTAAGACTGGTAAGGAATCTACAGCAAGAGCTCTAATTGGTGGTATTAAAGACATCAATTTGATAGATGGTGGTCAAGGTTACACTTCATACAACCCACCAATCCCTGTAGTCTCTTCTCCTACTGATCCTAATGGCACACCAGCACAATTAAGTCTTACAGTTAATGATACGACTGGAATGGTCGATTCATTGACTATTACTAATAGTGGTAGTGGATATAACTTCATTCCTGCAATATCATTCAAGAATCCTGGTGGTGCAACTATTGGTGCACCTACTATTGACTCTGAAGGTAGAGTTGACGTAGGATCCATTGAAGTTAAGACAATGGGTAGTGGATATAGTAATCCACCTTTAATATACGTTGATGAAGCACCTGATGGTGGAATCAATGCTCAAGCAATAAGTAGAATTAATCAAGACGGACAAGTTTATGAAATTACCATTACCAACAGAGGTCGTGGATATACTACTGTTCCTAGGGTGGCAATTATCAACCCAATTGGTGCTCAGGTACTAGACGTTACTGTAGCATCTGGATCAGTTACAAATATCGAAATGTTGACTGGTGGTCAGGGTTATACTGATGCACCTTCAGTTTATATTGTAGATGACAGAAAAGACGGATATGGAGAGCCTATAGGTGGTACAGGGGCAGCAGCTGCTGCAACTATCTTTAACGGTGAAATAACAGATATTAATATCACTGATTTTGGATCTGGTTACTCTACAGAGAATCCTCCAAAAATATACATTGCAGAACCTCGTGCAGCGAGAGCATCAGTAGATGTTGGGTTTGATCAAGTTACAGGATTTGATATTCTGGAGAATGGATCAGGATACACTTCTAGTGCCTTCCTAGGGTGCTCCAGAGGCGTTTCTGGACCTGTTGACTATGATAACCTTCATAATGAGATATATGCTGGAGAAGCAGCATTAAGGCAGTCAAATCATCTTGCAGGTGCTGATGTAACCAACCTTGACTCTTTATTCATTAAAGAAGTATTTGATAAGTTTAGAAGACAATATTTACCTACTTTAGACATTGATTTCTCTAAGGTTAATCCTGTACAAGTTATTAAGAATATTAGTGACTTCTATATCTCCAAAGGTACTAACTTAGCGACTCAATACCTCTTTAAGATTTTATTTGGTGAAGATGTAGATCTTTACTATCCTAAGGATGAGATCATCAGTCCATCTCATGCAACTTGGGTTGTAGACACTATTCTTCGTGCCGAGTTAATAGAAGGTGATGCTGCAAACCTAATTGACTCAGAAGTTAACCAATATGCTGATGAAGTAGACAATAGTGTTACTGCTGCGTCTGCATTGATCGAAAACGTCATTACTATCATTGAAGGTACTGACACAATCTATGAATTGGCAATATCTGAAGAAACCCTAGTTGGTAACTTCATCATACCTTATAAAGCTCGTCTTGTTGAACCTCTTACTACAGACGGTCAAATTATAACCGTTGACAGCACTATTGGATGGCCTGAGAGAAATGGTACTATCAGAATCAATGATGTAGAGCAAGTCCAGTATAAAGAGAAGTCCCTAAACCAGTTCATCGAGTGTACTAGGTCTAAGAATGGAATCGTCGAAGATTGGGATCCTGGTACTATAATTCAGTCTGATATCTTCGTTTATGTCAATAGAGGCACCACAGCAGAATGTAAGTTAAGGATTCTTGGTATTGCTGAAGCTGGCACCACAGTACTAAACGATACTGGTAGTTACTACCTTACAGGAGATAAACTGAAGGTTGCTAACCTTGGATCGACTGCTGAGGAGTTAAGACTCCAATCTTGGTTATATAACGTTAAGAAACTTATTCAGGTTAATACTATTACTCCTGGTGGTGTTAATAACCAGACTGCTACTGTACTTTGTGATAACCCACATGGTCTACTAGTTGAAGACACTGTTACCATATATGGTGCTAACCCTGTTGTATACAACGGCACATTTATTGTAACGTCACGTATTGACCAATTCCAATTCTCATATCAGATTAACACTCCTACTGATATTGTACCTGAAGGTAATGTGCTTTTATCAGTTGACCTTAATAGAGGTAAGTCTGAAACAACTTCTATTAACAACGTTGTTAGTGAGTTTACTACAAACATCCAAAACTCATTCTTTAATGACTCTTATGTCTATGTTGCAGCATCTGGTCTACCAAACTATAAGATAGGTCCATTTACAGGATCTGCACTTATTCCAGGTAACCAAAGAAAACTATTAAGATTTCCTAGAGTAGTACAAACTATATCAGAAAGAAAGACAATTGATCCAGGTACACCAATTGGTTCTTGGGTTAACGGTGTTTCTATTTGGTCTTACAAGTCAAGAGAATTTATCCAGTATGGTCCTCTTACTAGCATTGCAGTTACTAATGTTGGTGAGTCATATGATGCTGGTGCAAAACCTAATGTAGAGATAGAAGGTGGAGGCGGTACTGGTGCTACTGCGGAGGTTGTAGTTAATGGTAGTCTAACATCCTTTGATATGACTACAGAGGGTACTGGATATACATCTTCTCCATTAGTTTCTATTGTTGGAGGTGGTGGATCTGGTGCTACTGCACAGGCAGTTATTACTGGTGGTAGAGTAACAAGAATTCTAGTTGAGCAACCAGGCATAGGATATACTACACAACCTCTAGTTTCTATTACTGGTGGTGGAGGTACTGGTGCTACTGCGACTGCAAACGTCCGTGGTCCTATTAGTAGTGTATCTGTTACCAATTTTGGTAGTGGTTATACTTCACTTCCTTCTATTAAGGTTAACTCTGGTGAAGGTGCTCTAGCACAACCAATCGTTATTAACGGTAGAATTGTATCTATCGCTATTATTAACTCTGGTAGATCTTATACAACTGCTCCTAACGTTATTATTAATGGTGATGGATTTGGTGCTATTGCTAAAGCAACTATCGGTACAATCGGAGAAGACCGAGGTCGTGTATTAGGTGTAACTATTACCAACAAGGGTATTGGGTATACACAGGGAATGACTACCGTTAGACTCGAAGCAGTGGGTCAATTAGCGGACTTTGCACCTACAGTCTATCAGTGGAATAAAAACCTCCAGTATGAATTAGTAGACAAATATGACTTTGCAAGAGGTTATGTATTTACTGGATATAACAACCAGTTTGGTGGTGAATATGCTCACTTATCAGACCCTAAAGAATTAAGATATGTTGTTGGTGATAACGTATTCCTAAACCCTGTTACTCAACTCTTCCAAGAAGTATCATCCAACTTCGAGCACTCACCTATTATTGGTTGGGCATTTGATGGTAACCCAATATATGGTCCTTATGGATATATTGATCCAACTGATCAGAATAGTGGTATTAGAAGGATGCGTACTTCCTTCAAATTGAAGGAGAATGTTGTATATGATGCAACTACCAATCCTACACCTTCTAGGGTAGATGGTCCTCCTATTACCACATATGCTGCTGGTACATTCATCGATGATTACTTCTATGACTTCCAGTCTGGTGATCTAGACAACTACAATGGTCGTTTCTGTAAGACACCAGATTATCCAGATGGTACATATGCTTACTTCATAACTATCGATGCTAGTGATGCAGGTCTTGCTGAATTCCCATATATCATGGGACCACAATACAACTCACTACCAGACAACTGGAACTTCTCTCAGGCAGCAACACAAGAGAATATACCTGATGGTGTTGTCCGTTATAGAGATCCATACACTGATGTTGATATTGATGTTGATCGTCAACCAAACCAAGAGGCAGATGTCCTTACTACTGAAATAGAAGGATATCCTATTATCTTTGAAATACAAGACTCTAATAACGATGGTTTGATTGATGCTAACGAGCAACAAGAAATATTAGAGATGTCTGAAGAGGCAACTCTACAAATCTATGATTACTTCCCAAGAGTATCAGAAGAGTCTAGAGTTGACATCGAAGTTGAAACAACTACTCAATTTGAGAATGCTCAGATTGATGGATTCGTTGTTGAGAACCCAGGTGAATCTTATCAGGTTGATGACACCGTATTCTTCGATAATGAAAATACTGGTGGTTTTGGTGCGTCTGCACTTATTGATTCTGTTAAGGGTCAAAGAATTATTGGTTACCAAAAAGAAGTTATTGGTGACCGTCCTTATGGTAAGATTACTACTGACTTAGGTCATGAGTTACGTCAGCAAGATGAAATTATTGTAAACTCACGTCCTGTTATTGATAACACTTCTAAGACCTTTAAAGTTAAGGTTGTTGCTGGTGTTGAAAGAATTAACGTAACCCAAGCTGGTACAGGATATAACAATGATATTCCTCCTACATTTGAGTTAATAACTGATTCTGGTGTAGACGCTGAATTACAGTTGGTACTAGAGAATACTGGACAGATTAATGCTGTTAATATTATTAACTCTGGTAATGGATATGATTCTGCTAACCCTCCTCAGATTAGAGTATCTCATCCACAACAGTACAAGAAGACTCGTTATTGGATAACAGAATATAAGGAAGCAACTGGTCAAATCACTATACACGACACATGGACTACTGCTGAAAGATACACTTATATCTGTGGTAGTGTCCTTGAGACAGATGGAGATCAAGCAGCATTTCTTGCTAAGTTTGACGACCTAGGCCAAAAGGTATGGGAGAGAAACTTATTACCTGTTAATTCTGGTGTTAAGAAGTCAGAATTCATCAAGATGTATATTGATGAGTCTCTAGAAGATGATGTCATCTATATCGTTGGTCAGACATATGATCCTAATAATGCTGCATATAACCCAGATATTTGGTTAGGACAGTATAAGTCTGGATTCAATAATGCTAATGCTCCTGATGGTATTCTACAGTGGCAAAAGGCAATTGCTGGTATCTCAGGTCTTTCTAGAAGGGACTGGGTAACAACTATAGCACTTGATCAAGAGAAGAGAATTTATATTGCAGGTTATACAGATAGTAACTCACCTGATCCTAATGATATGTGGATCATTCAGTGTGATCTTGATGGTGACCTTGTAGAGAAGAGAAAGATTGCATCTGCTGATGATTCAGAGATGATCAATCAGATTAAGTGGATTTCTGATGATAGATTCTTCTTTGTTGGTGTTAACGATCAGAATAACGACTGTATCTTTGGTGTATTCTTCTTTGATGGTGCAAACCTAGAAATAGATTACATTAGACAGGTACCAGCAGTTGGTGGATATGTAAGAAATCCAGAATTTGTAATTGATGAGTATGATGATGCAATCCTAATATGGGACTTCTATAATGGTGCTACTCAGAAGTATGAGAAAGTCCAAGTTAATAAATTCCCAATCTCCACTGCTAACAGTGCATGGGAATGGAGTAAGACAATAACAATCAGTGGTAATGTTGATGGTATTCAACATGCTGGTATTAGCGTAGATGTATTTGGTAACTATACACTTGTTACTGATGTTGTTGAATCTGAGAATGAGAGATATGCTGTTATACATTACCTCAAGTATGATGGTACTGTAATTAAAGAAACTAAGGTTAATGACACAGTTAACATTGGTGTACAAGTTAAGTCACATACAGTAGACAGCACTGGTGACTGCATTCTTGCTGTAGATCGTAGACAAGCAGATCAGATAGCATCATATCGTTTTAACGATGAGAATGATTTAGACTTTGATCAGACTAAATTAAATCTAGCAACATTAACATTACATACTCCTTCTAATGCTTCTGTTGATACTTCAATATACAAGTTTGGTACAAGTTCACTTAAGTTAAGTGGTATATGCCCTGTTAAACTTCCTGCTTATAATTTAACTACTAAAGAGTGGAGTGCAAGAGCATGGATGTCTATTGCTACTGCACATCATGCAACTCAAACAAAACCATTACTATTTGATGTAACACCAATGGCAGGTGATTCTATTCAAGTAGAATTAGATGGAGATAATACTAGTGGTAACTATGAGAAAGTTGTTATCTATGTAAACTCAGTTGAGGTTGCAACTTCTGCTACTGCTACTAACTGGACATTGTTTGGTGGTGCTGCTTGGGTACATGTTACATTCCAGAAGAGAGAAGAATCTCTTGGATTGTATCAGTATGAAGTATACTTCAATGGTAACTTAATTTCTAACTTCCAATCTACATCTGATATCAGTGTTGCTGATATGACTGTTGGTGGTAAATTCTCTGGACCTAATACAGGTAACTCTCTAATTGGTTGGATTGATGATCTACTAATCGATGACGTTGCTCCATATAACGGAACATACGTTGTCCCAACTGCTGAGATTCCTATTACTACATCTATCTCAGATTCTGCTCTTATTAAGTTTGATAGACTTCACGATAAGAGAGACGCATATACTCTTACTGGTTTAACTCAGTATACTAATATTACTTTTGAGGATATTGAGACTACTACAACTTGGAGTGATCTAGGTTTAGCAGCATTCAGTGCTTGGCAAGTTGGTGCTGGTGGTTTACAGATCTTAGACATGTCTCAGACTGTAGCTGTCATGAATCCTGGTACATATACCTTTAGTAATGCTCTTACAGAATATGCAACTAAGACTTCTACAGTTCCATCACCATTAGGTAAGAAACTTAAGATAACTGCTGATGTAATCAGTAAGTATTATCTAAGAGATGCTTTATATTCTAAGATTGATAATGTCCTTGAGTTTACATTTACACAGGATGTTAAGTTAACTAAGAATTCTATAATTCAACAATTTACTACCAATGCAGGTGGGCAAGATATCGTTAGTGCATATGGTACTATCGTTGATGTCCCTAATGAGAATGCAATTTTAGAGGTAGACCGTGGAGTTGGTACCAAGTATAAAGTTGGTAAGATATACGGTACCTTTAATAACACAGATCGTTACAAGACTGATGTTGGTGATGTAAACCAGATTGCTGGTACATACTTCTCAGTTGAAGAACCTGAGACACCTTGGGCAGCAGGTATATCTGTAACTGTTGGTGAGCAAAGATATTATGATAAGAGAATTTATCAATCACAAGGTACTGGTACATGTGGATCAATTCCTCCTGTCCATACTGGTGGTGTTGTAAGTGATGGTCTTATCAATTGGGTATTCATAGATGATGCAGGTAAGTTTACAGTTGATCTAACTGAGCATCCATATCCAATGCCTCAGTATCTACAGAATGATATGCCTGAGTGGGATAATGGAAAGTTATATGTTGTAGGACAACAAGTATGGCATAAGTTGAATGTATATGAAGTAGCAACTGGTGGTGCTGGTGTATCTGGTACAACTCCTCCAACACATACTTCTGCTACTGCTTCAGATGGTGGTGTGACTTGGGAATGGAAATCTACATCAGAATCAATAAGCACATATGCTAGGACTCTTCCATATGATCTAGGTAACAACTATACAGTTCAGATTGTAGAGATCCAACCTGGTTCACTATACATTCCAGAAGACGTTGTTTCTATCAATGCTGGTAATATAACTGAAGCAGAAGATCGTAAGAGTGTAGAGATCTCTGGATTTGCATCAGTTAAGAAGATTCGTGTTACTGCACGTCTTGAGAAAGATATTATTAGATCTGGTGAAGCACGTACAAAGTATGTTTATTGCACATCAAATAGTGCTCACAACTTTACTGCTGGTAGTATTATATTTACTGAGGGATTCCAAGGTGATCAGTTTAATGGATCATTCTTTATCGATCAGGTAATTGGATCTAGAGAATACACATATGGTATTAGAGCAACTGCTGTAAGTGACCCTGCATTTAACAACAACGCTATTGCTAGTGTTAACATATATGCGAAGCACCCAACCCTAGATTTTACTAGAAATCATCAGTATGTCTTTGATGTATCTGATACTTCAAACCTTAACTACTACTTGTCATTCTCACAAGATAACCAGTATAAACTAGAATACTCATTTAACAATATTACAAGAGAAGGAACACCTGGTGTTCCTTTAGGTGCTGGAAATTACCCATTTGTTAAATTCTCAGTATTAGGTGATGTAACTAATATCTCCTACTACTTTGACCCATCTAGGACTGGTGCTGATTCTCCAGTTGGTGAGAATTCATTCATTGATGTTATCACAACTCCATATGAAGGCACATTTGCAGTATCTGAAATTATAACTGATACTGAGTTTAGATTCCCATTACTTAAGGAACCTGAAAGGACTAATGCTGAAGTTGGTACAGATGAGTTTGATAATGTATACTCATATTATTCAACTACTTCTAAGAGAGCAGTTGGACCTATTAATACTATTAAACTAGTATCTCCAGGTGGTTTCTATCAGAAGTTACCTATCATTAGTGATATTGCATCCTTCAGACAGATTGAGAAGATTGTAGTCAATGATGGTGGTACTGAATATGCTCCAGGTGTTTACTATGAAGTGCCTGTATCTGGTGATGGTGAAGGTGGTAAAGCAACTATTACTGTTGAGTTTGATGATACTGTTGGATCAGGTACTATAACTGGTGCTTCTGTAGCTGACCCAGGTAAAGGTTATACAACTGCAGCTATTGATATTGATGCTATTCCTGGAATCTTAGGAAGCACTCTTGCTGGATCTGGTGGATCTGTAAGTGTTGTTATTCCTGACGAAGGCACTGGTGCATCGGTATTCTTAACAGGTTCTAATATTGGTAAGATTAAGAGATTGAAGAATAATGAATTTGGTTTCGGTTATTCACATGACTACACCCTGAAACCTGAAATTACCTTCCCAGTTAACCTTCAGTTATTCAATACTTCAATACTTTCCGAGATCAAGATAACTGACCCAGGTGCTGGTTATACTTCAACTCCTGCTGTTGTTATCGAAGGTGGTGGTGGACAAGGTGCTGAGGCAGAAGCAATTGTTAAAAACAATCGTCTTAATGAGATCATCATTAAAAACAGTGGTGCTGGATATTCATCCGAACCAACGGTTACTCTTAAATCAGAATTTAACTACGTTGTTAACTTAGACCTTAACTATCTACAGTTTAACTTCCCACACGGTATAACCACTGGTGCAGAAGTCCAATTCCGTGCTGATGAGATTGGATCCACAGTTGGTGAATTACCAAAACCTAGTACCGCAGGTTTGACTAGTTTGGTTGCTAATCAGACATATTATGCTATTGCTGGTGAGGTTGCTGGTTTAGAAACAGACCAATTAAGATTTGGTCTTACTTTACAGTCAGCACAAGCTGGATCTTACATTACATTCCTAACTCAAGGATCTGGTAGACAGACACTTCTAACTGAGGTATTTGGTGGTAAAGCAACTGCTGTTGTTGAAACATCTCGTTTCTTAGAAGGAGAGAGTGTATTCCAAGGATCTGGTGTTGAGACTGCTACTGCAACTGGTAAGGTTTCTACTAACACTGGTTGGCAGATTGGTCCTAAGATTCTTAAGATCGTTGATTACACTGGTGATTGGGCAGTTGGTGAAAAGGTAACTGGTGAGATATCCAAGGCATCTGGTATTATCGATAACTTCTCTATTGCTCGTGGTGTGCTGAATATTGGCTCCCTAACGAAGACACCAGGCCGATTTAT